>JGI24023J19991_10000576_pt1 | contig 28501 bp, 31 predicted proteins | sample Cruoilmetagenom1_FD_19991 | JGI IMG/M metagenome (IMG submission 19991) | reverse complement strand
GCGATTTTTTCAGATTCAACCTCATCATTTACAAATTGTTTTTCAATGGTAGCTTTTTCTTTTTCTAAATTAGAAATTGCATTTTCTAAGGTTTTGAATTCTTGTTTTTCGTTATAAGAAAGCTGTTCTTTATTGGATGATGAAATTACTTCAGCTTTATTTTCCTTTATAACCGTTTCTTTGGGTTGAGAGTCTTCATAAGCTCTATAATCTGAATAATTACCTGGAAAAACATTGACTTGACCTTTTTCTTCAAAAACAAATAGATGATCTACAATCTTATCCATAAAATACCTATCGTGAGAAACTACTAGTAAATTACCAGGAAAGTCTAATAAAAAACTCTCTAATACATTAAGTGTCAGTATGTCTAAATCGTTAGTAGGTTCATCTAAAATTAAAAAATTAGGATTTTGAATTAATACTGTACATAAATACAAACGTTTCAGCTCACCACCAGAAAGCTTCTCTACAAAATCATATTGTTTTTTTCTGTCGAATAAAAATCGTTCTAACAGATGCCCTGCCGATAATTTTCGTCCTTTACCTAAAGGAATATACTCACCAAACTCTTTGATGACTTCTATTACTTTTTGTCCTTCTTTAACATGGATTCCCTTCTGGGTATAATAGCCGAATTTTACAGTTTCTCCAGCAATGACTTTACCTGCATCTACAGCAATTCGCTCTGTAATTAAATTTAAAAACGTAGATTTTCCTGTGCCGTTTTTACCGATAATCCCAATCCGTTCGCCACGTTTAAAAACATAGTCAAACTGATTTAATATGACTTTATCATCAAAGGCTTTAGAAATTTTATGTAATTCTAGAATTTTACTTCCTAGACGCTCCATATTAATCTCTAATTGCACTTCATAATTGTCACGTCTTTGGCTTGCTTTTTCTTTAATTTGGTAAAAATCATCTATTCTAGATTTCGATTTAGTGGTACGTGCTTTAGGTTGTCGTCGCATCCAATCCAATTCTTTTTTAAAGAGGTTTTTAGCTTTATTAACCGTAGTTTGTTCAATGGCTATCCTTTCTTCCTTCTTTTCTAAATAGTACGAATAATTGCCTTTATAGGTATAGAGTTTACCTTGATCTAATTCAATAATTTCATTACACACTCGCTCTAGAAAATAACGGTCGTGTGTAACCATAAATAAGGTGATGTTCTCTTTTTTAAAATACGCTTCTAACCATTCTATCATTTCTAAATCTAAATGATTGGTAGGTTCATCTAAAATTAATAGGTCTGGCTTATTGATTAAAATAATTGCTAAAGACAATCGCTTTCGTTGCCCTCCAGAAAGGTTTGCCACTTTTAGGCTTAAATCTTCTAATTTTAACTTAAATAAAATTTGTTTGTATTGAGTTTCAAAATCCCATGCATGGTGTTGCTCCATCAAATCAAATGCTTTTTGATACACTTCAGCATCCTCAGGGTTTTTTAAGGCATTTTCATATTGATGTATGACCTTTAAAATAGCACTTTCTGAGCTAAAAATAGCTTCTTCAATAGTTTGTTCAGCATCTAAATTGTCTGTTTGGGACAAATAGGCAATTTGCAAATCTTTTCTAGACACTACTTGACCTGTGTCAGAGCTATTTTTACCAACTATAATATTTAAAATGGAAGTCTTACCTGTCCCGTTTTTAGCAACAAAGGCAATTTTTTGATCTTTATTGATCCCAAAAGAAATGTTTTCAAATAACACTCTTTCACCATAAGATTTTGATATGTTTTCAACAGATAAGTAATTCACAGCAGTAATTTATTGTGCTGCAAAGTAAGTAAAGTTTCTACCATTGTTGGTGTTTTTTACCAACAATAGATATTTTACCCTTTAAACTCAGATTTAAAACTTTTTTGATAGGCTTCCCATTGTTCTTTTGTGGTAACTTCTTTATATTTATCAGTAGCAAACAGTTTTAAATAAACTTCCAATTGTTTAGGGGCATGATAACCTGGTATTGGTGTAATTAAATCTGCTTTTTCATCTAAAAAAATAATGGTAGGATACGCTTGAACTCGTAAATGTTGAGCGAATTGATGTTGGCTATTTCTACCTTTTTTAGAAGCATCAAAATTCGGATTTACATATTCCTTATCCTTATAAGTAACTGTCTGTCCGCCTTCGGCATTAAATTTTACTGCATAAAAATTCTTATTCACATAAGTGGCTACATCTTCATTATGAAACGTGTTTTTATCTAACATTTTACAAGGACCACACCAAGTGGTGTACATATCCATCATAATTTTACGAGGTTCTTTTTCTTGAGCAGCAACAGCTTCTTCAATGGTCATCCAATTGATTTCACCTTTTTGAGCAAATCCTGTTAAGGTATATGCCATTACAAATAGTACTACAATTATTTTTTTCATTATGTATGTTTTTTACTAAGACGCAAATATGATGCCTTAATTACATTCAACGATTGATATTCTTTTTTAGTATTATCTAATACCATGCATTAATTTTTTAAGAATTGGATTTAATAACAATAAAAGGACACCCACAACAGCAGGAATAATAGTAAATATTAAAAAGAAATATGACATAGAATATTCTTTAACTATTACGTCTATATAACTACCAACTTTAGCTGCTAAAAAATTACCCGCAGCAATTGCTAAATACCACATTCCGAACATCATCCCTATTTTTTTAGGAGGGACTAATTTTGAGACATAAGACAACCCTACAGGTGACAAACATAATTCACCCATAGTATGTAATAAATACGCTAAGACCAACCAAATTAAACTTACAGATGCTGTTTTTGCTCCTTGAGGAATAGAACTTGAACCGTACGCCAATGCACCAAAACCAATACCTAATAATATCATCCCTATACCAAACTTTACAGCTGCCGAAGGATTGTATTTACTTTCCCACCATTTAGAAAACATCGGAGCTAAACCAATAATAAATAGAGAGTTTAATATTAAAAACCAAGAAGCTTCTATTTCGGCATTATCCTTAGGTAAGATTACACTTAATTTCCAAAGAGCAATTGCCCAAATTCCTAAAAAACTAAAGGCTAAAATGCTATTAGAAAGTGATATTTTTTTAAAAGTTTGACTAAATAATTTGAATAATACCCATGTAATTACCATTAAAGGTACAATGGTGATTAAAGTATCGACAATTTTAAATATAGTAGCTGAGTTTCCTACTAAAGCACGCTGCGTATAATCTTTAGCAAAAATAGTCATAGAACCACTTGCTTGTTCAAAAGCTGCCCAAAAGAAAACGGTTAAAACTGCTAAAATACCAACAACTATATAACGATCTCTTTGTATGTTTGAAGGTACTTTTTCTTCTTCCGTATCAAGATTTTCAATGGCATCAGATAAATCTACCTTTTTAGAGGGTTCTTTCCCTATTCCTCCAAAAATTTTTCTTCCAAACCAGAATTGTAACATTCCTAAAAACATAAAAACTCCAGCCAAACCAAAACCAGTAGAATAACTTAAATTGCTTGCTAAAAACCCGCACAATAAAACGCCTAAGAAACCACCAGAATTTACACCCATATAAAAAATGGTAAAAGCACCATCTTTTCTGTCAGGAAATTTATCATACAAACCACTAATGATAGAAGTAATATTTGGCTTAAATAAGCCATTGCCAATAATTAAAAATCCAATACCAGCATATAAGGTTATTTCTGTTTCTAAAGCCATAGCAATATGCCCAAAAGTCATCATTAAAGCACCTATTGCCACTGTTTTTTGATAGCCTAATAATTTGTCAGCAATCCACCCTCCAATAATTGGAGTTAAATAGACTGAGCTGGTATAAATACCCAAAAGACCTATAGCTCTGTCTCTTGTCCATTCCCATCCGCCATCGGCAAACGATGAAGTTAAGAATAACACAAAAATTGCACGCATTCCATAGTAGGAAAAACGTTCCCACATTTCTGTAAAAAATAAGACAAATAAAGCAGGTTTGTGACCTAATAAACTAAATTCATTCGTTTTGATACTACTATCCATAAAGTGTTTTTGAGTGGTTATAAAAAAAGCCTTACCTTTTTATTAAGGTAAAACTTTGTAAATATTTTTAGTTATCTGCTAGTTCGAATCCTTCGGTTTCGTCACTATGCATTATATGTTCATCATCTTCAGCACCGTGGGTTAAGCGTTTTAAAGGTTTTAAAATTGCAATGACTAATAGTCCGAAAATAACAGTAAATATAGTTATTCCAGCAAAAATTGTATACTCACCTAAGTCTGAAGCAGATTCTCCTATGGAGCCCGCTACTTTATTTCCTAACCCTGTAGAGGCAAAGTATAAACCCATCATTAAAGAAGCATATCGAGCTGGAGCTAATTTTGTTACAAAGGATAGTGATACTGGCGATGATGATAATTCACCAATAGTATGGAAAAAATAAGCTAATACTAACCAATACATTGCTGATGATCCATTAGCCTCAAAATCTCTAGCAGCAAAAACCATAAATACAAAACCTAAGCCCATAATAATAGTTCCTGTTGCCATTTTAAATAATGATGATGCTTCTTTATTTTTTAACTTTCGTTTTGCCCAATAATTTGCAACAGCAACGGCAAATAGAATAATAAATCCTGCATTTAAACTTTGAAACCAAATGGTTGGTACTTGCCAACCCATTAGCATTCTGTTGGTTTTATCTTCTGTATATAAACTCATTAAACCTCCAGCTTGCTCAAAGGCTCCCCAAAAAACAATAACTAGCATAAAAGATAGGAGTACAACTAAAAATCTATCCTTTTCAATTTGATCTCGTAAGCTTTTATAAATCATCATTAGCATACCAACAACTAAGGCTAGAAATGTAAATAAGGCTGCGTATCCCCAATGATCAACTCCAGTCATTCTAAACCCTGCATAGTAAATAGATACTGCCATAATTACTAAAACAATAATTAATTGTGTTGGAGATTTTATTAAATTACCGAAGATTTGACCTATCGAAACTTGATCCTTTAGCTCAGACTCCGAAGTTTTATTACCTACATGGACTAAATATTTTTGACCATACACATAAACAACTAAACCGAATAACATTCCAATACCTGCTAATCCGAAACCAGCATGCCAACCCCATTTTGCTACAACTAAACCTACGATAGTTGTTGCTAATAATGAGCCTGTATTAATGCCAATATAAAAAATACTAAAGCCTTTATCACGCCTTATATCCCCTTTTTTATAAAGTCCTCCAACCATGGTAGAAATATTTGGCTTTAACATACCAACACCTAAAATTATTAATATTAAGCCTGTAAAGAAAGCCCAAGTAGCTTCTATAGCCAACGTTCCATGACCCAGTACTAATATAATAGCACCGATTAATACCGATTTTTTCTGACCTAATATTTTGTCAGCAATCATCCCTCCAGGAATTGACATTACATATACTAACATAGTGTACCAACCATATAATTTAAGAGCCTCTTTATCTGTCCATCCTAAACCTGGTCCGTTTACATGAGCTAATTCTGCAGCCATATAAATAGATAATAATCCACGCATTCCATAATAAGAAAAACGTTCCCACATTTCTGTAAAAAAAAGCACATATAATCCTATTGGATGACCAAATAATTCTCTTTGGTGTGGTTTTAATATCGTATCTGACATATAATATTGGGGTTTAAATATTTATTCTACTTATTTTGACAAAAAATTATTTTATAAAATTGTTTCAAGTTTACGGAAATTTCATCAAAAATCAACCCTAAATCTAATAAAAAATTTCTTGAAACGAACCCAGCCTGCGGCAGGCAGGTATCCTCGGAGTAGAGCCGTAGAGGTATTTCCTGCCTCGCTGGCAGGCGGGCGCTCTTTTCATTTTGACCTTGGTGTCAAAAACCTAAATTTTATATTTTGCCCCACTCGAAATTGCGAAAATACAATTCCGACCTCCCCAAGGGAAGGTGCTATCGTAAACCCCGATGCAAGGCATCGAGGAGTTCTTTCGATTAACTTTTAAGATTTTGTATATTTGAACTCAAAATTATTCAATTAATGACCAAAACCATTACGGGGTTTTCTAAACTCAATAAAAAAGAAAAGATAGATTGGCTCATTCACACATTTTTATCTCAAAATCAACAAGCAAAAACTATTTTACAATGCTATTGGAATGGAAATAAAGAATTACAACAATTACACGATGAATTTATAGAAAATACCATTTCTAATTTTTATTTACCGTATGCAGTTGCACCAAATTTTATAATTAACAATAAGCCTTATGTAATACCTATGACTACTGAAGAAAGCTCAGTAGTTGCCGCAGCATCATTAGTGGCAAAATTTTGGAGTGATAAGGGCGGATTTAAAACTGAAGTACTTTCTACTACAAAATCTGGTCAAGTACATTTTATGTTCAACCATGATTTTGAAAATTTACAACACTATTTTACTAAGATAAAGCCCAAATTATTAGAAACTACCGCATCTATTACCAAAAATATGCGATACAGAGGTGGTGGTATTTTAGATATTCAACTCATCAATAAAACTGATAAACTTGATAATTACTATCAATTACATGTTACTTTTAACACCATTGATAGTATGGGTGCAAATTTTATCAACTCTTGTTTAGAAGCTATTGCTAAAGCCTTTAAAGAGGAAAGTCAAGATTTTGATATTGAAATTGTGATGAGTATTCTATCAAATTACATTCCAGATTGTTTGGTAAAAGCAGAAGTGAGTTGTGAAATTTCTGAATTGGGTGAAAATGGAATTGAATTTGCTCAAAAATTTTATCAAGCAGTTCAAATTGCTCAAGTTGAACCTTATAGAGCTGTTACGCACAATAAAGGTATTATGAACGGTATTGATGCTGTTGTTATTGCTACTGGTAATGACTTTAGAGCAGTTGAAGCTGGTGCTCATGCCTTTGCCTCAAAAACAGGATACTATAAAAGTTTGACCAATTGCTCAATTGATAATGGAATTTTTAAATTTTGGATTGAAATTCCGCTTGCATTGGGTACCGTTGGTGGTTTAACAGCCTTGCATCCATTAGCAAAATTATCTTTAGAAATTTTACAAAATCCATCTGCAAAAGAATTAATGCAAATAGTTGCTGTTGCTGGTTTGGCACAAAATTTTGCTGCCTTAAAAGCATTGACAACCACTGGCATTCAAAAAGGTCATATGAAAATGCATTTACAAAACATGTTAAATCAATTGGGTGCAACAACAGAAGAAAAAATTGCATTGCTTAATTATTTTAATAATAATCCTGTAAGTTATAATGCAGTTTCTGAAGCTTTAGAGAAATTTAGAGTAACAAAACTCTTAAAATAAGTGTTTTTTATTGACCTATAAATACAATTTATCCTTTTTCACCTCTTTTTATCTAAGAAGTGTCTATCTTTGAGAAACTAAATTAATTTTAATTAAAAATAAATAATTATGGCTTTTGAATTACCAAAATTAGGTTACGCTTATGATGCGTTAGAACCACATATTGATGCAAGAACTATGGAAATACACCATACAAAACATCATGGAGGATATACAAACAAACTCAACAATGCCATTGCTGGCACTGATCTTGACCAAAAATCTATTGATGATATTTTAACAAATTTAGATATGAATAATGCCGCTGTTAGAAATAATGGTGGTGGTTTTTACAATCATAGTTTATTTTGGGAAATAATGAACCCCGAAGGAAAAGGAAGGCTTTCTGGGGCTTTGGCAGATGCAATTAATGATGCTTTTGGCTCATTTGACCAATTTAAAGATGCTTTTTCTAAAGCTGCAGCTACTCGTTTTGGTTCAGGTTGGGCATGGCTTTGTGTTCAAAAAGGAGGTAAAGTTGAAATCTGTTCTACACCTAATCAAGACAACCCTTTAATGCCAGGTGTTGGTTGTGAAGGTGCTCCAATTTTAGGATTAGATGTTTGGGAACATGCCTATTATCTAAATTATCAAAATAGAAGACCAGATTATATCAATGCTTTTTTTAACGTCATCAACTGGAATGAAGTTGAAAGACGTTATGACGCAGCAAAATAAAACGCTATTCCTAGCCCTCTACAAAGGAGAAGGGCAAAATATTAAATAAAAAAAGTAATGATTTGACAAAGGTCAAATCATTACTTTTTATTATTAAAAAACATTCATGAACTCAAGAAATATTGCATTAATCCTTGCTTTTTTAGCGGCTTTAATTTACGGTGTAACATTCACCATCGCTAAAGATATCATGCCTTTGTATGTTAAACCTTATGCTTTTATTGTTTTAAGAGTTTCTGGAGCTACACTATTGTTTTGGATTACTGGCTTATTCGTTACCAAAGAAAAAATTGAAAAAGCTGATTATTTTAGGATATTTTTAGCTGCCATTTTCGGAGTTGCAATAAATATGCTTGCTTTTTTTAAAGGATTAAGTTTAACTACACCAATAAGTGCATCTGTTATGATGCTAACTTCTCCAATTTTAGTATTGATATTGTCTGCCATAATTTTAAAAGAAAAAATAACAGCCATTAAAATTATCGGAATTGGGATTGGTTTAACTGGAGCAGTTATTTTAATTGTCTATGGACAAACACTTGGATCTAGTACAAATGCAGCTTTGGGGAACTTCTTAGTATTTATCAATGCTACTTCCTATAGTTTATATATTATCATTGTAAAAAGATTGACAGATAAATACAATCCGCTAACCTTTATTAAATGGTTGTATTTGATAGGATTATTTTTAGTTATTCCTTTCGGATATGCAGAACTTCAAGAAATAAAATGGCAAAGCATTCCAACATCAATTTTCTATAAAATAAGCTTTGTAGTTATTTTTACTACGTTTTTTGCCTATCTGTTTAATATTTTTGCCTTGACAAAGTTAAAACCGACAACCTTAAGTAGTTTTATCTACTTACAGCCCGTTTTAGCATCATTATATGCATTATTTATGGGTAGTGATAGCATAAATTTAACTAAAATAGTAGCCACACTATTCATTTTTATGGGTGTTTATATTGTTACTATAAGTAACAGACCTAAATTATCATAATTTGTGTAAATTTGCTCAAACTTATTTCAGTATATGATTCAATCTATGACAGGCTATGGTAAAGCCTTTACTCAATTACCTCAAAAAAAAGTAACTATAGAAATTAAAACATTAAACAGTAAAAATTTAGATTTAAATGTACGTGTACCAAGTGCTTACAAAGAAAAGGAATTAGAAGTAAGGAGTAAACTCTCAAAACAATTGCAGAGAGGAAAAGTAGATTTTTCTATATTTATTGAGGTGACAGGTGATGAAACTACTACAATTATTAATAAAGAGGTTGTAAATAATTATATTGATCAATTGAGAAATATTGCAGAGACTAGCCCTGAAAACACCTTAGAAATAGCAATGCGTTTACCAGATGCATTAAAAACCGAACGTCAAGAATTTGATAAAGCGGAATGGGTTGAAATAGAAAAAATTATAGATATTGCCATTAAAGAGGTGAAAAAATTTAGAGCTGATGAAGGTGCTGTTTTGGCTAATGATTTTAACAACCGTATAACAAATATTCAAAAACTATCTGAAGATGTTGTTATTTTAGATAAAGAAAGAATGATTTTGGTTCGAGAACGTTTAGAAAAAGCTGTTGCTGATCTTAAACAAAATGTAGACGAAAACAGATTTGAACAAGAGTTGATTTATTATCTAGAAAAACTAGATATTACTGAAGAGAAAGTCCGTTTAAAAAACCACCTTGATTATTTTTTACAAGAGCTTTCTGGTAATGAATCTAATGGTAAAAAATTAGCTTTTATTTCTCAAGAAATTGGTAGAGAAATTAATACTACGGGTTCTAAATCTAATTTTGCACCTATGCAAAAGGTAGTAGTGCAAATGAAGGATGAATTAGAGAAAATTAAAGAACAATTACTTAATGTTTTGTAAGTAAATAACATACCTTTTAGTATTTAAACAGTGTTAATTAATGCTTTATTTAACATCCACATTTAAAAACATACGCATTAGTAGTTAATATAGAAAATGACAACAACAACAAAATCTATTAAAAAAAGAGGTAAACTCATCGTGTTTTCAGCACCTTCTGGCTCAGGAAAAACCACTATTGTCAAACATTTATTAGGTATAGATGCTTTGAATTTAGAATTTTCTATTTCTGCAACTTCACGCGATAAAAGAGGTGATGAAATTGATAAAAAAGATTATTATTTTATCTCTTTAAAAGATTTTAAAAACCATATTAAAAGTGATGGTTTTTTAGAATGGGAAGAGGTGTATAGAGATAATTTTTATGGAACCCTAAAGAGTGAAGTTGAACGTATTTGGGCCAAGGGGAAACATGTTATTTTTGATATTGATGTTGCTGGCGGTTTAAGAATAAAAAAGAAATTCCCCAAAGAAACTTTAGCTGTTTTTGTAAAACCTCCTAGTATTGATGAATTGAAAATCCGTTTAAAAAAACGTAAAACAGAAAATGATGATCGTATCAATATGCGTATTGCCAAAGCATCTGTAGAATTGGCTACAGCTCCTCAATTTGACAAAATTATAAAAAATTATGATTTAGAGGTTGCTTTAAAAGAAGCTGAAGATTTGGTGACTAAGTTTGTGAATTCTTCATCCTCCATAAAAGAAGAAAAAGTTTCTAATAAAAAGAAATAAGATGAATATTGGCTTGTATTTTGGCACTTTTAATCCTATTCACATTGGGCATTTAGTTATTGCCAATCATTTAGTAGAATTTTCTAATCTTGATGAAGTTTGGCTAGTTGTTACACCACATAATCCTTTTAAGAAAAAAGCATCGTTATTGGCAGACAATCATCGTTATCAGATGGTACAAATTGCTACAGAAGATTATCCTAAATTGAAACCTTCTAATATTGAATTTAACTTACCTCAACCTAGTTATACCGTAAATACTTTGATTCATATTTCAGAAAAATATCCACAACACCAATTCAATTTGATTATGGGTGAAGATAATTTAGCATCTTTTCATAAATGGAAAAATTTCGAGGTTATTTTAGAACATCATCATATTTATGTGTATCCTAGAATTTATCAAGGCGAAAAACCAAAAACTCAATTTGAAAATCATTCAAAAATCCATACTGTTGATGCTCCAATAATGGAAATATCTTCAACATTTATCAGAAAATCTATTGCAAATAAAAAAAACATTGAACCGCTACTACCATGTAAAGTATGGAAATATATAGATGAAATGAATTTTTATAAGTAGATTTTTATTTTATCAATTTAAATTGAATTACACTATTTTTTTACAAAATCCTTCTTTAAAGGTTTCATTATTCCAAAACAAAAAACCGTTGTATATTTGTAGTTAGAATTTATGTCAAAAAAGAAAATAAATAAAAATAAAATTAAAGAAAAACTTACCTTTAAATATAGGTTTGTGGTCTTAAATGAAGACACATTTGAAGAGCGTTTTTCTTTTAAATTGAACCGTCTTAATGTAATGATTTTAACTTCATTATTTTCTGTTATTTTAATTGGTTTAACTATTTTTTTAATTGCTTTCACGCCTCTTAAAGAGTATATTCCAGGCTATTCATCTTCTTCTTTAAAAACAAAAGCCACTCATTTAGTTTATAAAGTAGATTCGTTACAACAAAAATTAGCGGTAAATGATGTTTATATTCATAATATTCAGCAGGTATTAACAGGTAAAGTAAAAAACATTTCTTTTAATAAAGATTCTATTGCAAAACAATTACGTCTTGAAGATGTTAATTTTAAACCCAGTTCATCAGATTCTGTTTTTAGAGAAGAAGTAGAACGTCAAGACAGGTATAGCGTTTTTGAAAAAGCTACTAAAAAAACTGATTTAGTGTTTTTTTCTCCGATTTCGGGAAAAATTTCTGATGTGTATAATGCAGAAAATAAACATTATGCAGTAGATATTGCTGTAGAAAAAAATTCTCCTGTAAAAGCTGTAGCAGATGGCACCGTTATTTTTACAGGTTTTACTGCTGATACTGGTTTTGTAATTATTATTGAACATAACAAAGGATTTTTATCTGTTTACAAACACAATTCTTCTATTCACAAAGAACAAGGAGATATTGTCGTTTCTGGGGAGGCCATAGCAAATTCTGGTTCTACTGGTCAATTGTCAACTGGACCTCATTTACACTTTGAATTATGGAGTGATGGGTTTCCTGTAGATCCTCAAAAATATATTGATTTTAAATAATGCGTATCAAATCTATTTTAGCGAAACCATTTGCTAAACGAATTCAAAAACGTATTTATAAATGGGCAAGTGAGCCTGAAAAAACTCAAGATAAGGTTTTTAAAACTTTAATAGCACAAGCTAAAAACACCACGTTTGGTAAAGATCATAAATTTGATACTATTACTACCTATAACGATTTTAAAAATCAAGTTCCTGTAAGAGATTATGAGGCTTTAAAGCCTTATATAGATCAAATACTAGAAGGTAAGCCAGATGTGCTTTGGCAAGGAAAACCTCTCTATTTTGCAAAAACTTCTGGCACAACTTCTGGTGCTAAATATATTCCTTTAACTAAGGCTTCAATGCCTTTTCATATTAAAGCTGCTAGAAACGCTTTGTTAATGTACATAGCAGAAACTGGTAATGCTGATTTTGTCAATGGCAAAATGATTTTTTTACAAGGGAGTCCTATTATTGATGAAACACATAAAATTAAAACTGGCAGACTCTCAGGTATCGTTGCTCACTATGTACCTAAATATTTACAAAAAAATAGAATGCCTAGCTGGGAAACCAATTGTATTGAAGATTGGGAAACTAAAGTAAATGCAATAGTTGAAGAAACGCTAAAAGAAGATATGACATTGATTAGTGGAATACCGTCTTGGGTACAGATGTATTTTGAAAAACTAACCATAAAAACAGGTAAAAACATTAGTGATATTTTTCCGAATTTTAACCTGTTTGTCTACGGAGGCGTAAATTATGAGCCTTATAGAAATAAGTTTGAAAAAATAATGGGTAAAAAGGTAGATGCCATTGAATTATACCCAGCTTCTGAAGGCTTTTTTGCGTATCAAGACCAACAAAATGAAAAAGGAATGCTCTTGTTGCTTAACGGAGGCATTTTTTATGAATTTATTAAGGCGGATGATTTTTTTGATGAAAACCCAACACGAATCACCATTGCAGATGTTGAATTGAACGTCAATTATGTAATGATTATCTCTACCAATGCTGGTCTTTGGGCTTATAATATTGGCGATACCGTACAATTTACCTCACTAAAACCACATAGAATAATTGTTTCTGGTAGAATTAAACATTTTATTTCTGCCTTTGGCGAACATGTGATTGCCAAAGAAGTTGAACAAGCAATACAAGAAGCTACACAAGGTACAAACATTACCATTAACGAATTTACCGTAGCACCACAAACCAATCCAACAAGCGGATTACCATATCACGAGTGGTTTATTGAATTTGGAAATGAACCTGAATCTATTGGTGATTTTATCACTAAAGTGGATGCCAGTATGCAAAAACAAAATTCTTATTATTACGATTTAATAGTTGGCAATATTTTACAAACCCTAAAAGTTACTAAGGTTGAGAAAGGTGGTTTTCAAAACTATATGAAATCTGTAGGAAAATTAGGCGGACAAAATAAAATTCCACGTTTGTCAAATGATAGAAAAATAGTAGACTTTTTAAGTCAATCTAACTAAGACCGACAGGTTTCAAAAAACCTGTCGGTCTTAGTTAGAACAATAATTTGTGTAAATTTGTGAAATTCGTGTCTATGAAAGTAATATCTGTAAATATCGGAGAAAAAAAGAAAATTCAATGGCGAAAGAAAACCATTGAAACAGGAATTTTTAAAACTCCTGTAAATGGACCTATTTTTTTAGATGTAGAAGATGTAAAAAAGGATAATGTTGTTGACAGAAAACATCATGGTGGGCTACTACAAGCGGTATATGCCTATAGCGAAAATTATTATGAATATTGGAAAGAGCTTTACCCTAATTTAGATTGGAATTACGGTATGTTTGGCGAAAACATTACCATAACTGATTTAGATGAAACTAAAATTCATGTAGGTAATATTTACCAATTAGGAGAAGCAAAAATTGAAGTTACCAAACCAAGATCTCCTTGCTATAAGCTTGGTATTCGATTTAATGACCCAAAAATTGTCAAACAATTTTGGAACTCTACCAAAAGTGGTATTTATTTTAAAATACTAAAAACAGGGTTTGTGACTAAAAGTGATGAACTCATCTTATTAGAAGAAGCAAAAGGCAACCCAACAATTGCTGAAGTTTATCAATTGAAAAGAACTAAAAAAGATCAGTAATATTTATCTAGCTTTTATTGAAAAATTAAAAAACTCGAGTGAATTCACTCGAGTTTTTTGGTTGGTTGATTTTGGTCTGGTATTATTTATTCAATAAGTCTCTAATTTCAGCTAATAGTTCCTCTTGAGTAGGTCCAGCTGGAGCAGCTTCTTCAACCGGAGCTTTTGTTTTGTTGTAGGCTTTAACAAGCATAAACATTACAAAACCAACAATAATTAAATTTACAAGAGTATTAACCCAAGCACCCCATCTAATAGCGTTTTCTGCAACATATCCATCAGCTCCTTCTACACCTGAAGCTTCAGTAAGTATTATTTTTAAGTTTGCAAAATCAACACCACCAGCAAAATGACCAACTGCAGGCATAACAATATCATTTACAAATCCGTTTACAACAAGGCCAACGGCACCTGCCATAATAACTGCAACAGCAAAATCAATAACATTGCCGCTCATAATAAAATTCTTAAACTCTTTTAACATGATTATTTAGTTTTATAGGTTAATAGTGGGCTAATATACAAAAATTAACAATTAATTAACAATTCTTTTTACACGTTGTGAAATTGCTGTTAATATTTCATAAGAAATAGAGTTGATCTTTTTAGCCAAATCAGTAACCATTTCTTGGCTGTTAAAAATAATAACCTCATCACCTTCTTTACAATTAATTCTTGTAATATTTACCATAATCATGTCCATACAAACATTACCTACAATTGGTGCTTTTTTACCATGAATAGTAACATAACCTACACCATTACCAAAAGCTCTATGTATCCCATCAGCATGACCAATAGGTATTGTTGCAGTTCTAATTAATTTATCAGCTTTAAAAGCTCTATTATAACCAACTGATTGTCCTTTTTCAATACTGTGAATCTGAGAAATAATTGATTTTAAAGCAACAACATTTTTTAATTTTTTGGTATGTATTTCATCATTAGCAAAACCATACAAACCAATACCCACTCTAACCATATCAAAATGAGCTTCAGGATAATTTAGTATACCTGAAGTATTCGTCATATGTAGCAAAGGTTTATTTTCTAACTTTGGAATAAATCTTGTAGATATCCTCTTAAAAGTACTGATTTGATTTTTAGAAAAAATTTTTTCATTCAAATCTTCACTTGCTGCTAAATGAGAAAAAACAGAATTTATTTTTACAGATTTGGTATCCTGAATTGCAGCAAGAATTGTAGCAATATCACTTTCAGAAAAACCCAATCTATTTAAACCTGTATTAAATTTTATATGTATCGGATAATCTTTTAGATTTTGACCATCTACTTCATCAATAAATGCCTCTAAAACTCTCTTACTATAAATATTTGGCTCTAAATTATAGTCAATAATGGCTTTAAAATTTACTAGCTGAGGGTGTAATACTAAAATAGGTGTTTTAATACCTGCTTCTCGTAAAGAAACACCTTCTTTCGTATAAGCAACAGCAAAATAATCTACTTTCAGTTTTTCTAGTTGTTTGGCAACATCACAAGCACTAGAGCCATATCCGAAAGCTTTAACAACAGCTAAAATTTTTGTTTCTTTATGAAGTGTAGCTTTAAGATATTTAAAATTATGTTGAAGTGCATTTAAATCAATCTCTAAAATTGTTTCTTGAACTGCAGACATTTATTATTCTTTAGGAGAGATTTTTTGAGCATCTTTAACTTCCATTTTACTCACTTTTTCTTGTAAAATTTCTTTATAATAAGCTGCTCTGCTTAAAGGTTCGTACTCTTCTGTTTCACCTAAAAGCACCACCTTTTCATTCTTTACTTTTCTATGACTGTAATGGGCTAAATTTCCTGTTTTAGTACATACGGCATGTACTTTGGTGACATACTCAGCAGTTGCCATTAATCCTGGCATTGGCCCAAACGGATTTCCTTTAAAATCCATATCTAAGCCTGCAACAATCACTCTTATACCTCTGTTAGCTAAATCGTTACAAACAGCAATAATTTCATCATCAAAAAATTGTGCTTCATCTATCCCAACAACATCAACATCATTAGCTAAAATTCTAATATTTGCAGCAGCAGGAACAGGTGTAGAACGAATTTCATTAGCATCATGAGACACTACACTCTCTTCATCATAACGTGTATCAATTGTTGGTTTAAAAATTTCAATTTTTTGCTTTGCAAATTGAGCTCTTTTAAGCCTTCTGATCAACTCTTCTGTTTTCCCAGAAAACATAGAACCGCAAATTACTTCTATCCAACCAAATTGTTCTGCCTGATTTACTGTATTTTCAAGAAACATTTTGTAATTTTCGGCGTTGAAAGGTTAGTACTAATTTTATTTAATCTTTGATTGAAACAAATTTATTAAAAATAGTGTTCCATATCTAATTTAAAGCATCTATTTATGCACAAAAAACTTGAGGCAGAGCTAGTGAGTCTAGCTCATAGCATTTTACAAAGGAAAAATAATAATGAAATCTTGGCTTTAAAAGAAAAGACAAGATTACTTTATGAAAAATTATCTGTACTGACTTTTGTAGATAATTATGTAAATTCTACATCTAACCTTCAACAGGCTAGTGAAGAATTAATTAAAAAAGAGGAAATTACGTTTGATAAAAAAGAAGTAGTTAAACCTGTAGCTGAAAAAATTAAGTCCATCCCTAAACCTGTGGTTAAGCCAATTCAACAACAGCAAAAAAAGTCTAAAGACGAAAATATATTTGAACCAACTTTTGATAAAGTTAAAATTGATATTGGTAGTTTAAAACCAAATCAAATCAGTTCAAAAGAAGAATTTAGAGATGCAATTTCGGCTGATAAAACCTCAACACTATTTGATGATGATAACTCTGACGAAAAGAGAACATTAAATGACAAACAATTTTCTTCAACTATTCAGATTGGTTTAAATGATAGAATTGCCTTTGTAAAACATTTATTTAATTTTAGTCAGGCTGATTTTAATAGAATATTATCACAGCTTAATACCATAAAATCAGAAAAAGAAGCCAAAGATTTTATTCACAATCAGGTAAAACCTGATTATGATTGGACGGGTAAAGAAGAGTACGAAGAAAGATTAATCACTATAATTGAAAGAAAATTTTCATAATTTATTTATATGAACGCTACAAAATTTAACACCTTATTTGATAACGTAATTACAAAATATCATATTATTGATACTGTTGATCAGCCATTTACCAATCCTTATGATAAAACCGATTTGATAAACCATTTATTATATCGAAAATCATGGATTGACACTGTACAATGGCATTATGAAGATATTATCCGTTTACCAGATATCAATCCAATAGAAGCATTAACCTTAAAACGAAAAATTGATGCTTCAAACCAAGACAGAACAGATATGGTTGAATACATTGATAGTTTTTATTTAGATACCTATAAAGATGTAACTATTCAATCTGATGCAAAAATTAATACCGAAAGTCCTGCTTGGGCAATAGATAGATTGTCAATACTTGCATTAAAAATTTATCATATGCGTGAAGAGGCTACTCGTGATACGGCTTCTGATAAACATAGAGAAAGTTGCCAAACTAAACTAAATGTTTTATTAGAACAGCGTAACGATTTATCTTCTGCAATTGATGACCTTTTAGAAGACATCTCTCAAGGCAAAAAATACATGAAAGTATACAAACAAATGAAAATGTATAATGATGATGAATTGAACCCAATGCTTTATAAAAAGAAATAAAGGTTCATGTTTAGACTAAGGTGTCTCTTAAAAACACTACCTGTTTTTCTTTTAATTTTATTAGTTGGATGTAAGTCTACCTATAAAATAGAATCTTTTTCACAAAGTATAACTCCAGTAAAACCTAATTATCAACTTAAAGAGAGTTGGGCCGTCTTACCTTCAAATACTTCAGAACTAGAGGCTGATATTTTTTATATTTATCCAACATTAATGACTAGTGATAAAGATTTACGATGGAATATTGCCATTACAGACAGTATACAAAACGCTAAAATTATAAACACTGCTGTTCGTTTTCAAGCCTCTGCTTGGGCAAATTCAGGTAAAATATATGTACCTATTTATCGTCAAGCACATTTACGTGCCTATTTTAATTTTGAAAGTGGAGGAAAAGAAGCCTTAACTTTAGCTTATAGTGATGTGAAAGCTGCATTTGAAACCTACCTGAAAAAATACAATAAAGGTAGGCCAATCATTATTGCTGGTCATAGTCAAGGTTCAACGCATGCAAGGCTATTGTTAAAAGATTTTTTTGATGACAAACCCTTGCAAAAACAATTAATTGCAGCGTATATCCCAGGAATCGGATTCAAAAAAGATGAGTTTAAAACCATTAAATTGATGACCAAACCCAATGAAACAGGAGGTTTTGTGTCATGGAACACGTATAAAAGGAATAAGTTACCCAAAAATTATAATAAATGGTATAAAGGTAAAGTAGCTTCAAACCCAATTACTTGGGATGCAGCAAAACATACAAAAAGAGAAGACCACAAAGGGTTTTTATACAGTAATGGTAAACTCTATAAAAATGCTTTAAAAATTGAAGTAATTGACGGAATGATATGGACAACCCTTCCAAAATTCCCTCATCGATTGTTTGCCATATTCAAGAAAAGTTATCATGTTGGTGATATCAACTTGTTTTGGACAGATATTCAACAAAATGCAGAATTGAGAGTTAAAAATTGGTTAGAAAACCATAAAAATTAGCTTATAATTAGCTTTTTAAGTTCCTCAATAGTTTTTTTAGCATTTCCCACAAAAATCTCTTTATCAACAATGATTACTGGCCGTTTTAGAAAAGTATATTCATCTAAAATAAGTTGTTTATAATCCTTTTCCGTTAAGGTTTGGTTTTTCAAACCCATTGCTGAATATTTTTTAGATCTTTTGCTAAACAATGCTTCATAGCTTTTTGTAAGTATGTACATTTCTTCCAATTGAGCAACTGTAATAGGTTCAGTTTTTATTTCTTGAAGTATAAATCCGTCTGTATTGATTGATTTTAAGATTCTCCTACAGGTATCGCAAGTTTTTAAATAATAAATTTTTCGCATTGCTAAGATTTTGATGGCAAATTTAATATGTTTTAAATTTAAAAATCTATTTTTACCACAAATAAAAAGCAAATGGAAAAACAGTTTGAAATTTTAAAAGCGAGTAGAATTATTATTCTAAAAGTAATTGAAAATTTTAGCTTAGATCAACTTAATAAAATACCTTCAGGCTTTAAAAATAATATTGCTTGGAATGTAGCCCATTTATTAGTTACACATCAACTATTATTATATAAATTGTCTGGTTTACCCATTGGAGTTAGTGATGAGATGGTCAAAAAATACACCAAAGGAACCGCCCCAGAAAATGATATTACTTTAGAAGAATTTGAAACAATAAAAAAACAATTAATTAACTTTGTTGATACTTCTAAGGCTGATTATAATGCTGGTGCTTTTAGTAATTATCTTGGTTATCAACCTTCAACTGCTAAGGTGTATTTAAAAACAATTGAAGATGCAATACAGTTTAATAATTTTCATGAAGGATTACATTTAGGTTATATTTTAGCCTTAAAAAACGTACTATAAGTCATGGATTATTTCGCTATTGCAACCATTTTAATTACACTTTCTGCAGCATTCGGATATATAAATGTTCGCTTTATAAAACTGCCTGATACTATTGGTTTAATGGTAATTACCATCCTTTTTACCTTAGCTGTATTGGCATTAAGTTATTTTGATAATACCTTATTATTAAAAGAAAAAGAACTTATTTCGCAAATAGATTTCAAAACGGTTTTATTAGATGTAATGTTAAGTTTTTTGCTCTTCGCAGGGGCTTTACACACAAATTTCCAGCAATTAAAAATTCAACGAAAACCAATATTAATATTTGCAACGTTGGGTACATTAGTGTCTACCTTTTTAGTGGGAATTTTTGCTTTTTATATCCTTAAGTTTTTAAGTTTAGATATCGATTTTATTTACTGTTTACTTTTTGGAGCCTTAATTTCTCCAACAGATCCTATTGCCGTACTCGGTATATTAAAGAAAGTTGGTGCTCCTAAAAAATTAGAAACAAAAATTGTTGGAGAGTCTTTATTTAATGATGGAGTTGGTGTTGTTATTTTCTTAACCATTTATCAAATAGCCCAAGGAACTGGTGAAATTTCTGTTGCTCATATTGCCGAATTGTTCTTTGTAGAAGTTATTGGTGGAATTGCACTGGGGTTTGCAGTTGGTTGGTTAACCTATAAATTATTAAAAAGTATAGATGATTATGATATTGAAGTAATTATAACCATTGCAGCTGTAATGGGCGGTACTTTAATAGCTCAACATTTTCACTTATCAGCACCATTAGCAATGGTAACAGCAGGATTAATTGTAGGTAATGATACAATGCGGCAATCGTCGATGAGTGAAGTAACAGAGCAATATGTAGATAAATTTTGGGAACTGATAGACATTTTACTCAATACTATTTTATTTGTAATGATTGGTATGGAAATACTGGTACTTACCTTTAACGGAAAATACATTTTAGCAGGCATAATTAGTATTCCTCTATTATTATTCGCTCGCTATTTATCATTACTTTTACCTATAAAATTGTACGCAAAAAAACTAGATTTTGTTCCTAAAACAAACCTAATTATGACTTGGGGTGGTTTACGTGGTGGAATATCTATAGCTCTAGCTTTAAGCTTAACAGAAGCTATGGAACGAGACTTGTTTTTAGTTATCACCTACATAATAGTTGTATTTTCAATTATCGTACAGGGACTAACCATAGGAAAACTAATCAAAAAATTTACTATTTAAATTTAATATCAATATGAAATTCAATACAAAAACAATTCACGGAGGTCAAGAACATGACCCGTCAACTGGTGCAGTAATGCCCCCAATATATCAAACCTCAACCTATGCACAAAGTAGTCCAGGCACTCACAAAGGTTATGAGTATTCTAGAGCTGCAAATCCAACACGTACAGCCTTAGAAAATAGCTTTGCGGCTATAGAAAACGGAACACATGGTTTTGCCTTTTCTTCTGGCTTATCTGCAATAGACTGCGTCTTAAAAATGTTAAAACCTGGTGATGAAATTATAGCAGGTGATGATTTATATGGTGGTACGTATAGAATGTTTACTAGAATGTTTGAAAAATACGGATTAAAATTCCATTTTATAAATATGGAAAATCCTTCAAATATAGAACCACTAATCAATAAAAATACCAAATTGATTTGGTTAGAAACACCTACAAATCCACTTATGAAAATTGCTGATATTCAAGCAATTTCAACATTGGTTAAAACTAAAAACGCAACTATCTTAGTCGCTGTTGACAATACTTTTGCAACACCATATTTACAACTTCCGTTGGATTTAGGAGCCGATATTGTTATGCATTCTGCAACAAAATATTTAGGTGGACATTCTGATATTGTAATGGGTGCTTTAATGGTTAAAGATCAAAAACTAGCGGAAGAACTTCATTTCATTCAATTTGCTGGTGGAGCAGTAGCAGGACCACAAGATAGTTTTTTAGCCTTAAGAGGGATTAAAACATTACATATAAGAATGCAACGTCATTGTGAAAACGGAATGCAAATTGCACAATTTTTAGAACAACACGCTAAAATTGCTAAAGTTTTTTATCCAGGCTTAGCATCAGATAAAAATCATGCCACTGCAAAAAAACAAATGAAAGGTTTTGGAGGGATGGTTTCTTTCAAATTAAAAGATGAAAGTAGAGCTGCTGCTTTTAAGGTATTAGAAAGTTTTAAGGTATTTACTTTGGCTGAATCTCTTGGAGGTGTTGAAAGTTTAGTCAATCATCCTGTAACAATGACACATGCATCTATCCCAGAAAAAGAAAGAGAAATAATCGGAATTACTGATTCTCTAATTAGATTAAGTGTAGGAATTGAAGATATTGAAGACTTACTAAAAGATTTAAAAAATGCTTTAGGCTAAATAGTGATTAATATCCGTTAGAAAAAGACTCCATATTAAATACAATACCAAAGCTAAAATAAATTAAGGTATCGTTAAATTTATTTTCAGTAACTGGAGCATCTAAACCATCATATTTATCTGTGAAAAAGTACTGCCAACGAGCATCTAAGACCAAATCAAATTTGTCTAGTTTGTATCTAGTACCAGCACTCATCGTAAAAGAAAAAGTATTGTCTTTTTCAACATATATGTTATTTTGCCATTTTTGAGGTAATACTGATGGGTTGGTCGTCCAATCTCCACCATCAGATGTTACTTCTGGTGTAAACATATTGTATTGTAAACCAAGACCTATATAAGGTGCTAACTTTACATCATCATTAAATAACAGGCCATAATCTTCTAAATTTTTAAAGTGAAATTCTAAGCCTGTGCCAAAGTTAAGAGACTTCGTTTTTCCTTTCATATCTCTTAATTTTTGAGCTTCAGCGTTAGCGGACCCATCGGCAGCATAACGCCCTTCATGTTCTAAACTATTATTAAAATAGTAAGATATTTCTGTTTTTAATTTAAAGTGATCTGAGAAAAAACTAGCACCATTTCTCCAGTTGTAGTTACTCCCATAAAAATTTAAATAATGTACAGCTGCAACACCAAAACTTGTAGCTGTACTACTAGGTAAGTGATGTCTTTCTCCGTAATCTGTCTGCATAGTAACAGGTCCAGCAGTTAATCCAAATTCATGACTTAATTCTAGCTGAGCAAAAATATTAGATATAGAAAAAAATATGGCTACTATAAATAATTGACGAGTTGATTTCATGTACTTTCCCATTTTGGTCGCAATTTACTAAAAAATATGCAAAAGCTTTATTTTAAAACACTATTTAAACTTATTTTCATTGAAAATATTGTTCATAATGTCAAAAATACGACTTTTTATTATAATTCTTATCCGTTAAATAATATTACTATCGGGGTTCCAAAAAATAACATCAAAATTGACAATTTTAGCATCTTTAATTATTACACCTTCATTTTCTAATAATTGTTGCATTAAATTAATTCCATCAAAATGATGTTTACCTGTTAATAAACCTTGTTTATTAACAACTCTATGTGCTGGTACTGTATCATCATTATGACTGGCGTTCATTGCCCAACCCACCATTCTAGCAGATTTTGCTGCACCTAAATATTTGGCTATTGCTCCATAAGAAGTAACTCTTCCGTAAGGAATCCTTCTCGCAACACTATATACTTTTTCAAAAAAATTATTCTCTTTACTCAATTTAGCTTTATATGAAAAATGAAACTCTAAATTACATAATATTATTTATAATTTGTCCTAAATTTTATATAAGTAATTGCTTTATTTTTTTCTAAAAATTGTTTTTCGTAGAATGTCTGAGTTAGTATTGCCTCTTCAGGACTATGATTGTTCTTATAAATATGGTGATGTGCATATATTATTTCATGCTTACCTTCTTGTAATAGACCCAAAGTATAACCATGTAAAAATTCACTATCCGTTTTTAAATGTACCACTCCTTTTTCTTTAAGAACTTGTTGATATTTTCTTAAAAATTCAGGATTTGTTAAACGATGTTTCATTCGCTTAAACTTAATTTGAGGGTCAGGAAAAGTTATCCAAATTTCACTAACTTCATTGGTTGCAAAGCATAAATCAATCAGTTCAATTTGTGTTCTTATAAATGCAACGTTTGTTAAATTTTCTTCTAAGGCTGTTTTAGCACCACGCCAAAAACGTGCTCCTTTAATATCAATACCAATATAGTTGAATTGTGGATTTTTTCTAGCAAGTGCAATAGAATATTCACCTTTACCACAACCTAATTCTAAAATAATTGGATTATCATTTTTAAAAATAGTATTCCATTTTCCTTTTAAATGGAAACCATCAAAAATTTCTTGCCGAGAAGGTTGTAAAACATTTGCAAACGTTTCGTTTTCTAAAAAACGCTTTAATTTATTTTTACTCCCCAAAATAGATGAATTGAAAAAAAATTATTGTTCGCCTGCTTTACTCTGTTTTGACATTTGTCCTAACCAATAAAACAAGAAAATAAAGCCAGTAGCAACTAGAAGAGTTCCAATTAGGTTAGATCCCCACCATCCATCCATAAATCTAAAAAAGTCATAAGGTGCAAATAAAAGATCTGTGCAAAAATCCCCTGTTGCTCTAAAAATATTGTTTACAATCATAGTTTAAGTATATTTACACTGCAAAAATATGAAATTATACGAATGATTGCCAATTTTTTTAACAAATCAACTCCTTTTGGAAAACTTTCTATTGTAATATTACTATCACTGGTTGTTATTACTAATGTTTTTTCAACAGAAACAATGAACTTTAGTTTGATTTTCTTTCTTGAAAAAATAGCAATTCTATTTTTTCTTCTAATAAACCTTTATCTAATTCATTTTATTACTAAAAAAAATAAATTAATAAAAGATAATATTTATGACTTGTTACTAATCGTTATTTTTATCGCAATGTTTCCTGATACCACTAACTTTAGCCCAATATTAATATCACATTTTATTCTATTATTAGCATTTAGGAGAATTTATAGTTTAAGAACATTAAAAAACCCAAAAGAAAAATTATTTGATAGTTCAATGTATATCGGTATAGCTACAATTATTTATCCTTGGAGTATTCTTTATTTACTGATGCCTTATGCTGCAGTTATTTCATTTAATAAACGTACCATTAGAAACGTTATCATCCCTATTATAGGTTTTATTTGTCCAATCTTTATTTACGGTACATATTTATTCTTAACTGATAGTTTTAAAGGTTTAAATACGCCTTTTACCTTTAATTTTTCATTTCTAAATTACAATTCCCTTCAGTTACTAATTCCTTTAGCATTAATTTTAGGGTTTTTAATTTGGACTATTTTTTCTACAACAATTAAGATTATTACAGTAAATAATGAGCTTAAAAATTCATGGTATTTGATACTTACACATTTAGTTTTAAGTATTTTAATACTAATACCTTCTCCTATAAAAAATGGTGCTGAGTTTTTATTTTTATTTTTACCCTTAGCTATTATTTTTACAAATTTTTTACAATTGGTAAATGAAAAATGGTTTAAAGATGTATTCTTATACTTGTTTTTAGGTGTCGCAATTTTAAGATATTTTCTATAACTTTATCCCATAAGATAAATCTCCTGCATCTCCTAATCCAGGAATTATATAGCCCCTATTATTTAATTTTTCATCAATAGTTGCTATCCATAAATGCGTATTCTCAGGAAACACCTTTTTTATATATTCTACACCTTGAGTTGAGCCAATTACAGAAAGAATATGGATTTGTTTTGGTGTACCATTTTTTTCTAGAGCTTTAAAAGTGTTTTCTAGTGTTTTTCCCGTTGCTAACATTGGATCTATGAGTAATACTATTTTATTTTCTATTGAAGGAGATGCCAAATAGTTAACAATAACATCAAATGCATCATCATTGTTTGGATGATGCCTAAAAGCCGATATAAATGCATTTTCTGCACCATCAAAATAATTTAAAACTCCTTGATGTAAAGGTAATCCAGCACGTAAAATAGAACATAAAACAAGGTTACTTTTAGGTAATAATATGTTTTTTTTGCCTAATGGAGTCTCTACAACCTTACTTGAATAATCTAAGGTTTTACTCAACTCATAACTTAAAATTTCACCTGTCCGTTCTATATTTTTTCTGAAACGCATGGCTTCTTTTTGAATATTAACATCTCTTAACTCAGAAATAAATTGATTTAACAGTGAATTCTCTTCTTCGAAGTTGTGAATAATCATAAAAATTGCTTTTCTACAAAAATACACTTTTAGACTGAATTTTTCTTTGAAATTAATCTCAAAATTTAATCTAATTTTTGAAAAAAGTGTATCTTTACATTACATTAATCGATTAAAACAAAATTAAAATTATGGGATTATTTTCATTTATTAAAAATGCAGGAGCTAAAGTTTTTGGTATTGGTAAAACTACTGAAGAAGAAGCTGCTGAAAATGCTGAAAAAGCAAAAGAGCTTGCTAATTTAAAAGCAGGTAAATTGGTAAATGCCGTAGAAGCTTTAGGCTTTGGTGTTACTGATTTAGACGTAACTGTTGATGGTGATTTAGCTACTATTTATGGTGAGGCTGAGAATCAAGCAACAAGAGAAAGAGTTGTGTTAGTTGTTGGTAATACTGAAGGTATTGCAAGTGTAGACGATAGAATGACTACTACTATTGAAGAGCCTGAAGCTCAATTTCATACTGTAGTAAGTGGTGATACTTTAGGAAAAATTGCAAAAACTTATTATGGCGATGCAATGAAATATCCAGAAATATTCGAAGCAAACAAACCAATGCTTTCACACCCTGATAAAATTTATGTAGGTCAAGTATTACGTATTCCAGTATTATAATACTATTTCTAACAGAATAAAAAAGCCTCTTTTCAGAGGCTTTTTTATTGGAACCTTCTCAAGTCTTCTTTAGTAAACTTCCATTCAGGAGTCTGAAGAACTTCTAAATTTTTAGCACTATACCATGGCGATATACTAGTGGACTGCAAATTTTTTAATACATGTATTTCTTGAGCTGGCATATAACTTTGTGCTAATAAAAANAGTGTCTCTCCTGTGTTATTACTTGCCATATCTACAATAATTATNGCATGNCCAGGACTACCTCCTTGAATNAAAATATCTCCAATTTGCATTTTNTCAACACTTATTTTTTTCATTTCTTTTGCTAAGGATAGCGTACCCGCATAACTAAAAACCATAGTNAGGTATTTATCAAAACTCTTTCGTGAATCTCCGTTTTCAGCNACTGAAAACCAGCTTACTTTGTTCCCTTTTACAGAAATTCTTTGTCCTTTTCTCCATTTGCTATATTCAGCATTAAATCCGTTTGTAAAATTAAAATGGATGCTATCATAAGCCTTCTTTTGATATAAATACTCAGCTCTTAATCGCATAGTAGCATCTGCACACTGTTGCAGGTCTCGTTTACCAACTGAAATGTCAAAGATTGCTTCATGTACATCTTGCCTATTTTTTAAATTACCATCATACAAATGCACTTTTGTATTGTGCTCTTTCAACCTGAAATTTTGTAAAAAATATTGAAATGATTTTTTTTGAAGTGTATCTCTATAAAACCCATCTGGTAGATTAAACCTTGTTTTAATGGTTTTTCCTTGAGGATTAATTAAACTTTCTTGTACTAATGGCGTAGAAATAGCTAGATTAGAAGTTATTTGGTTTTCTTTTTTACAAGAAATAAATACTAAAAAAATAATTGTAATATATTTCAAATGATTACACATAATTTATAGTATTTACAATTTTTTCTACAACCGTTTCTGGTAAAATACTTCGCATAATATCTTGATAACCTTCACAAATAATATTCCCATAAATAGAACAAGGTAATTTAGGATATTTTTCTAAATCTGGTAGTATTTGATGTGCTGCAGGTTGATTAAATGCTGAAAAACCTGCAAAAGGATGCGTTCCACCCCAAAGAGTTATGGTTTTTATGCCTTGTAGTGCTGCCAAATGGGCATTAGCAGAATCCATACTTAACATCATATCTAAATTACTAATTACTTGTAGTTCTTCAGTAAAACTTAACTTTCCTGCAACTAAAATGGTGTTTTCAAATTGATTTTCTAGTTTTTTTAAGGCATTAATTTCTTGCTCTCCACCTCCAAATAATAAAATTTTGTATTGGTTTTTTTTGGATAATTTTAAAATGACTTTTTCTATCAGATCTAAAGGATACATTTTAGAATCATGTTGTGCAAAAGGAGCAATTCCAATCCATTTTTTCCCATCCCCTCCCGAAGTCTCGGGACTTCCCAAAGGGAAGGGAGGAGATTGTGGTAAGTTTTTACTCTTAGGAAATTCAGGGTTTGATAAGTCTATCGTAAAACCCAAACCTCTAAAAACATCTGCATAACGTTCGTGAGATGTTTTCAATTGTTTAAAAACCTTGTTTTCAACTCTAACTAATGCTTTTTTTTCTGCTCTTCCTTTGTCTATTATTGCTGTATTTATCCGCTTCAGCGAAAAAAAGAATTGTAAAATTTTTGTTCGTAACACATTGTGTAAATCTGCTACTGCATCTGGCTGTAAGTCCTTTAATTCTCTGTATAATTTAT
>JGI24023J19991_10000575_pt1 | contig 28505 bp, 30 predicted proteins | sample Cruoilmetagenom1_FD_19991 | JGI IMG/M metagenome (IMG submission 19991) | reverse complement strand
GGAAAATACTGGTATCCCACCTCCGATCCGGCGGATTTCGGCATTTTCCCCCTGATTGTCGCCTCGGTGGCGGTGACGTCCGTATCCGGTATGATTTCCATTCCGCTGGGGGTCATGACGGCCGTTTATCTCTCCGAAATCGCCAGGCCCCGGGTAGGTGAAATCGTCAAACCCGTCGTGGAACTACTGGCGGCACTGCCGTCGGTGGTCATCGGGTTTTTTGGTATGGTCCTGGTGGCGCCTTTTCTCCAGCGGGTGTTCGGCATCCCCACGGGGTTGAACCTGTTCAATGCATCGCTCATGCTGGCCTTCATGTCTATCCCCACCATCTGCAGCATCAGTGAAGATGCCATTCACAGCGTGCCGGTCGCCCTGCGAGAGGCGTCTGTTGCCCTGGGGGCCACCCAACTTCAGACCATTGCACGAGTGGTGGTGCCGGCCTCTTTGTCGGGCATCAGCACGGCAGTGATCCTCGGTCTGTCCCGGGCGGTGGGCGAGACCATGGTGGTGCTCATGGTGGCCGGCGGCGCCGCCATGCTGCCCGAATCAATTTTTGATCCGGTGCGGCCCATGCCGGCCAGCATCGCGGCCGAGATGGCCGAAGCGCCGGTGGGCGGAGAGCACTACCATGCCCTGTTCGCCACCGGTATCGTGCTTTTTGTTTTTACCCTGATATTCAATATCGTTGCCGACTATATCGCCCACCGCTATACGCAGGTGGGGGAGGCCTCCCTGTAATGACTTCGCTTCTGGTTTCCGAGACGACAAAGAAAAAAAAATCCGGTACGGTGGATGTTGAATCCATAACACAAGAAGAAAAAATGACGACCATCGTAAAGACCACGTATGAGGCCAATCCGGCCTATGACAAGCGGCGACAAGTCTCCCAAACGGTCTTTTTTAACCTGTTTCGGGGAGCGGCTGCCGTCAACGGCATCGCCCTGCTGGTGATTATCTATTTCATGGTGGCCAACGGATGGCGTGCCATCAGCTGGGAATTTCTGACCCAGCCGCCCATGGAATGCATGACCAAGGGGGGCATCTTACCGTGCATCGTGGGTACCTTCTGTCTGAGTTTCGGTGCCATCATCGTGGCGCTGCCCATCGGTATTGCTTCGGCGATCTACCTGAACGAGTACGCCCTCCCGGGAAAAATGGTGCGGCTGATTCAGCTGGGCATCAACAACCTGGCAGGGGTCCCGTCGGTGGTGTTCGGGCTTTTCGGACTGGCCTTTTTCGTGGTGATTCTTGATATGGGCGTGAGCATTGCCGCCGGTGCCCTGACCCTGGGGGCCATGTCCCTGCCGGTGATCATCGGTGCCACCGAAGAGGCGCTCAAGTCCGTGCCCGACACCTATCGTGAGGCATCGCTGGGCCTGGGGGCCACCAAGTGGCAGACCATCTGGCGGGTGGTGCTGCCATCGGCCATGCCGGGCATTCTCACCGGTGCCATTTTAGGCATCAGCCGTGCCGCCGGAGAGACGGCACCCATCATGTTCACCGGCGCGGTATTTTTTACACCCAAGCTGCCCACGTCCATTTTTAATGAGGTCATGGCGCTGCCATACCACATTTATGTGCTGGCCACTGCCGGCACGGAAATCGAAAAGACGCGGCACCTGCAGTACGGCACGGCCATCGTGCTGATTGGCATGGTCTTGGGGATGAACCTGCTGGCCATCCTCTGGCGTGCCCGTCTGAGAAAACGGCTGAGATAAATTGAACCCACTCGCTTTGGGATACGCGCCATGAATGTGCCTGCACAACAGGGAGAACAGATGGATCCGGAATATAAAATGTCGTCGGAAAACCTTGATTTTTATTATGGTGACTTCAAGGCGCTTCATGACGTTTCCATGTATTTCAAACCCTGTGAGGTCACGGCGCTGATCGGCCCNTCCGGGTGCGGAAAAAGCACCTTTTTACGGTGCCTCAACCGTATGAACGATTTAATCCCCATCAGTCGGTTGGAAGGGACGATCACCCTCGACGGCGATGACATCTATTCGCCTGCGGTTGATGTGGTTATGCTGCGCCGGAAGGTGGGCATGGTGTTTCAGAAACCCAACCCGTTTCCCAAGTCGATTTTCGGCAACGTGGCCTACGGCCTTTGGGTCAACGGCATCAAGGACAAGGCCTTTGTGCAGGAGCGGGTCGAGGAGAGCCTCAAGCAGGCCGCTATCTGGGATGAGGTCAAAGACAGGCTTCAGGATACCGCGTTGGGGTTGTCCGGCGGTCAGCAGCAGCGCCTGTGTATCGCCCGGGCGCTGGCCGTCAAGCCGGAGGTGGTGCTCATGGATGAGCCGGCGTCGGCACTGGATCCCATCGCCACCCAGAAGATCGAAGAGTTGATTCACCGGCTCAAGGAGACCTATACGATTATTATTGTCACCCACAACATGCAACAAGCGGCCCGGGTATCGGACGTTACCGCTTTTTTCTATATTGGGAAACTGATCGAGGTGGGGGATACGGATACCATTTTTACCCGGCCCAAGAAAAAGCAGACCGAGGATTATATTACCGGCCGCTTTGGGTAGGGTGGACGGCCGATACAAGACCTGCGGGCGATCGGCAAGCTCGCTCCAACGGGCAACCAACGACAGCGCCGGACGGACACTGAAATGATTCCGTCGTAACGCATATGCCTCAAAAAGGAACCCGAAGCGTGAAACACTTTCAAAGAGAACTCGGTAAAATCAAGAAGATGATCCTGTCCCTGGGCGCCTTTGTGGAACAGCGGGTGGCCCGGATTAAACAGGCTGTTGAGGACCGGGACGTAGACCAGGCCAAAGCGATCATACACCTCGATCACGAAATCGATGAAATGGAGGTGGAAATCGAAGAGGAGTGCCTGAAGATCATCGCTTTGCATCAACCGGTTGCGGCGGATCTTCGATTCCTGGTGGCCGTCATCAAAATCAACAACGATCTGGAGCGCATCGGTGACCAGGTGGTCAACATCGCCCGGCGTGTGATAACCATCGCCAAGCGTCCGGTGGCCCCCTATCGTTTTGATTATTCGGAGATGTTGGACAAGGCGGAGGCCATGCTGCGCATGAGCCTGGACAGCCTGGTGAACCGGGACATCGATATCGCCACCAAGGTGCTTCATCGGGATGATGATGTGGACAAAATCAAGGATCAGGCCTATGATCGGATCAAAAAGGCCATGGCCGACGGGTTGACGGAAGATATCGGCTACATGATCAACCTGCTGCTGATCTCCAGGCACGTTGAACGGCTGGCCGACCACGCCACCAATATCGCCGAAGAGGTGGTTTATATGATCGAAGGCGAAATTGTCAGGCACGGCAGGCTGGAATAAAACCAGCGGGCGGGGGGGGGATGTCCGAAAACCGAATATGCCGAAATATCAAAGGTAAAATGAACAATGAGTAAAGAGAAAATACTGGTCGTGGATGACGAGGAAGATATCCTCGAGTTGGTCCGCTACAATCTGGTCCGTGAAGGGTATACGGTAGCCTGTGCGGAATCCGGTGAAGCCGCCCTGAAAGCGGCGGCATCCGATCCGGTTGACCTCATTATCCTTGACCTGATGCTGCCGGGCATCGATGGCCTGGAAGTGGCCCGGCGACTCAAGCAAAGCCATGGCACCAAGGATACGCCCATTATTATGCTCACCGCCAAGGGAGAGGAGGCGGATATCGTCACCGGCCTGGAACTGGGCGCCGACGACTATGTGACCAAACCCTTTTCCCCGCGTATTCTCATTGCCCGCATGAAGGCGGTAATTCGAAGGCGAAACGGAATTACCGACGGGGACAGTGAAGTTCTGAACATCCGTGAACTGACCATCCATACGGGCAGGCGGCACGTGATGGCCAACGGCAGATCGCTGAATCTGACCTATACGGAGTTTCAGGTGCTCTATTTTCTGGCCCGTCGTCCGGGTTGGGTGTTTACCCGATCCCAGATCGTGGATNCGGTGCGTGGTGACGACTACCCGGTCACCGACCGCAGTGTTGATGTGCAGATCGTCGGGTTGAGAAAAAAGATGGGACCGCTGGGGAAATATATCGAAACCGTCCGGGGTGTCGGCTACCGGTTCATTGAGAACTGATGAAGAATAAAAAAAGACTGATCTATCAACTCTTTCCGTCCTATCTGCTTATTACCCTGGTTTCGCTGTTTGCGGTCAGCTGGTATGCGTTGAGTTTTACCCGCCACCTTTACTTTGAGCACACCCGGATGGATTTGGAGATCAATGGCCGGCTTTTGGAAACGCAGGTGACCCGACTGCTTTCCCCACTGGATGCACCGGCCATGGACCGGTTTTGCAAAGATGCTGCCGACCAGACGGTTACCCGGGTCACGGTGATCCTGCCCGATGGTCGGGTGGTGGGTGATTCCGAGGAGCTACCCGTCCATATGGCCAGTCATCTGGATCGTGAAGAGATCCGTGATGCCTATCTGGGAAAGGTGGGGGTGAGCATCCGCCACAGCGATACCCTGAAGCAGGACATGATGTACGTGGCCCTGCCTTTGTACACGGACAAACTATTGTCCGGTGTGCTGCGTACATCCATCCCCGTGACCGCCATCGACGAGTGCATCGGCGCCATACGCTTTCGCATCGGCATCGGTGCCTTGCTGGTGGCGCTGTTGGCCTCGGGGGTCAGCTGGTTTGTTTCCAAACGAATCACCACACCCATCGAACATATGCGCGATGGGGCCAAACGGTTTGCCTCCGGCGATCTTTACCACCGCCTTCCGGCCCCGGATACCTTCGAGTTCTCCGGGTTGGCGACATCCATGAACCGGATGGCCGAACAGCTTCAACAGCGCTTGGATGAAATCACCAACCAACGCAATAAGACCGAGGCGGTGCTGGACAGCATGCGCGAAGGGGTTATTGCCACGGACATGGAACAGCAGGTGATCAGTATCAACCCTGCCGCCGCCAGGATGTTCGGCGTGCCGATGGAGACGATCCAGGGGCGGAGCGTTCTGGAGATTATCCGCAACCATGCGTTCCAGGAACTGGTGAACCGGTGCCTATCCACCGGGGAGAGCCTTGAATCGGATATCGTCTACCATCAAGATGAAGAACGCACCTTTAGTGTGCACTTCACCCCACTGCTGGATGCCCTGCAAAAGCGCATGGGCGGCCTGGTGGTGATCAGTGACGTGACCCAGTTGCGCCGGCTGGAAAACATGCGACGCGATTTCGCCGCTTCCGTTTCCCACGAGATCAAAACGCCGTTAACGGCCATCAAGGGGTTTGTCGAGACGCTATGCACAGGAGATGTGGATGGCCGGAAGGAGTCCCGGCAATTTTTGAATATTATCGACAAACACGTCAACCGGCTTACCGCCATTATCGACGATTTGATGCAGCTGTCGCGTATCGAACGCGACGATGAAATTCAGCAGATCGGCATCGAAAACTGTCGCATCGCGGATGTGCTAAACACTGCCATCGGCCTTTGCGCCGATGGGATCGGGGAAAAGGGGATCGACGTCCAGCTCTCCTGCGAAGAAAATCTGAACGGCTGCTTCGACGCCACCCTGCTTGAGCAGGCGGCGGTGAACCTGTTGGACAATGCAATCAAATACAGCTCGGAGAAAAGCACTATCCGCATCGAGGCGCTGGTGGCGTCCGATGAAATCCGGATCCACGTCAAGGACGAGGGGATGGGCATTGCCAAAAAACATCTGCCCCGGCTATTCGAGCGCTTTTACCGGGTAGACAAGGCGCGCAGCCGCAAACTCGGTGGCACCGGTTTGGGACTGGCCATCGTCAAGCACATCGCCCAAGCCAACGGCGGCTCCGTCACCGTGGACAGTGAACTGGAAAAAGGCAGCACTTTTACGCTGCACCTGCCGATAACGCAGCAGTCGTAATAATTTTCAGAGGGCAAAGATTCATGATCTCCCACCACCTATTTTTGGCTCCCGTCGATGCGGTAAATGTTTCTCGGCACCACGATCACCGGCGTGACAACCACATGCGAGTGGGTCACGCTCTCATGCTTATACTTCCTGAAAGCTTGGAATCATGAACTTCTTGATGAATAAAGAATCTGAGTTCACCGGATTGTAGCTTTTGTGGGATGCATTACGGCGCCTACGGCAGAAAAAACATCGGTCAGTCTCAAAATGCCGATCACCTTGTTTTCATCTCGAACCAGCAGGGACTGATGAGAGCCTAAAACCAATCGATGAATAGCTTCGCCCAGGGTGTCATTTTTATCTATGAATTCACCCGCCTTAGGCACATACATGATTTTTTCTATCGATAGTTGTGCCGCTCTTTTGCAAGCCACATCAAAGGGTTCTTTGAATAAATCATACTTATCAACCATTGATTTCAGAAAATAGTTGCTGAGTCGATGTATGCCCATATCGCTGTCTATGCCCAATTTTTCGAAGTATTTGGGCTCTAACGCCTTTAAAATATTGGTCTGGTTTATTTTTCCCAGAAAATTATCTTTTTCATCTACAACCAATACAGCGCGATGTTTATATCTCGACGGGTTGAAACCCTTCTGAGCCAGAACAAGCGCCTCAACGGTTTCGGCCACGGTTGCGGACACCGGTACTTTGGCATATTCAGATAAGGGCACCATCAACTCCGTAACTTTTATGATTTTCATCTCTCTCCCTTTCTCAAGGAATGCGGTATTGATTTGCTTTATTTGTCATCAAACACCCGACTGGGGTAGCGGGTCAGCTCATGAATTTTTGCGTCCCGGATCTTCTTGTCATGGGCCGCCTTTTTTTCAAAGGCATGGGCCAGCTTTATAAGCAGGTCATCGAATTTCATGGGTTTGAGCAGATAGTCGAAGGCCCCCAGCTTCATCCCCTCGATACTGGTCTCCACCGAGGCGTGGCCGGTGAGAAGAAGTACTTCGGCCAGGGGTTGAATGTGCTTGATCTCCCGCAGGGTCTCGATACCGTCCATGCCGCCGGGCATCTTAATGTCCAGCAGCACGACGTCGAAGATTTCATGTTTTAAAAGATCCAAGGCGGCTTCTCCGCTTTCCACCCCCGTGGCGTCCAGCATGCGCTTGTTGAGGCGTTTGACAATGGTTTCCAGAAAATCCGTCTCGTCATCCACAACCAGTACTCTGAAATTATGCATTCTATTTTCTCCCTATTTTTTTTCCGGTAGAACCGCCGGCAGCGACACGACGAAAGCCGTCCCATTCATCCGGCTGTTTTCCACGGTGATGTGTCCGCCCAATTTTTCTATGATGCTATAGCTGATGCTCAGCCCCAGACCGGTCCCCTTGCCGGTGTCCTTGGTGGTAAAAAACGGGTCGAAGATTTTCTTTTTGATCGACTCCGGGATCCCCGGTCCATCGTCTTGAATGCGGATGGTGATATGGCCGTCGTCCAATGACGTCTCGATTTCGATCATACCGTCTGAGCCGATGGCGTCAATGGAATTGTTGATCAGGTTCATGAACACCTGCTGAAGCTGAGATTGATCACTGGCGATAACCGGCAGTGATTGGGAAAACTGTTTTCGGATATCGATATCGTTGATGCGGGCATGATTGGATAAGATATCGATCGTCTGTTCCAGCACCCGGTTGACATCTACGTCGTCCAGGCGGGGTTCCATGCGGCGGGCGAATCCCAGCATATTGTGGGTGATCTTGCGTGCCCGGTCCACGTGTTCCTCGATTTTGGCAATGGAGGTGGAAAACTCCTTGTAGTTCTCGCTGGTTTTGAACTCCTCTTCGGACAATAGGTCTTCCATCCACCCGGCTTTCTCGCCGATCACCGCCAACGGGTTGTTGATTTCGTGGGCGATGCCGGTTGCCATTTTTCCCAGTGCGGCGAGTTTGTCCTGCTGGATGAGCTGGGCGTTGAGTTCGCTCATCTGTCGGTCGGTCTGCTCCAGGTGGTTGACCAGGGTGTGGGAGATCAGAACGATGGCAATAACAATGAGCAGGCAGCCGGTGACAATGATCAATATTTCCGTGTTGCGCACCCGGGTAAGCCAGCCGGTTTCCTGTCCGGCAATCTGGCTGATCACCAGCAGCCACTCCCCATCCTTGAGCCATGCCCCTCCCACATAGCGAGGATCGCCGCCCACTTGCTTTCTTTCAAGAACCATACTGCCTTCGCCGAATTGCTGGGGGGTGATATCCGAGGGTCCGAGTATGACCCCATCAAACCGGGGATTGGTCTGGAAAATGCCGTCGCGGTTCACGATGTAAGCATCGCCTGCGGTACCCACCTGTGCGCTTCTCACCAGGCGGTTGAAAATTTCAGAATCGATGGTCGCCCGCAGGATCCAGCAGTCCGTATCGCATGCACCCTTGACGGCGATAATGACATGGGGTACTTGCCGGAAACCCATGAACACGTCGCTGATATACTTTCCCCGGCGCAGNACCTCGTCGAACCACGGCTGTTGGTAGTAGTTGAGCCCTTTCAGGTTGTAGGGGCCGGCGTATGCCAGCTGATTACCATCCCTGTCGATGATTCCCAGGTCCACCAGCCCGAGTCCTTCGGCCCGCCGGTTGATCTGCCAGAACAGGCGGCTGAGGTTCTCCTGTTGGCTGAGGTCCTCAAAGGACTGGGTCTCCACGAGCATGCCCAAAATGGAGGTGCGCTCCCTTAAAAAAACGTCCACGGCACTGCTCTGGGATCGGGCCAGGTGACGGATCTGGTCCTCGATGCGTTCTGTGTAGAGCTTACTGAAGTGGTAGTAGAGCGCCACGCCCAGCAGGAGCAGCGGTCCGATGGATACCACCACGGTGATGCTGATCAGCTTCACCCGCAGCTTCTGGTACAGGGCATGTTTCATCGATCCTCCGGTTAAATCTCCAAAGATCCGGTTGGTTACCAGGACAGAAAACGCCAGTAGCCGAATACGGCCCATAACCAGAGTACCAGCCAGGCTAGGATGGTGATGGGCAGGCCGTATTTGACGAAATCCATGACATCCAGCAGCCGCTCACCGGTTTCCGGGTCTTTGCCCATGCCGAAGCAGATGGCGTTGTTGGGCGTGCCCACCACCAGAAAATTGGCAAAGGAGGATGAGAACGAGGTGATCAGCCCCACCTTCCACACACTCACGTCGGCCAGGGTGGCCATGGGAAGGACGATGGGACCCAGGGCGGCCACCGTGGCCCCGTCACTCATGAAGTTGGTCATGATGCCGGTGAGCAGGCTGATACCGATCACGAGGCCGTCTCCCTTGGTGAGAACATCGGGAAGCAGATTGACAAAAGTGCCGGCCAGCCACAGGGCGCCGCCGGTGAATTTCAGGGCCACGCCCATGGCGCAGGCGGCGGCATACAGGCCCACCACGTCAAAGGCCACGCCGTCCTGGATGTCGTCCCAGCGAAGAATCCGGCACAGGAACATGGCCATCACCGCGTAAAGGGTGGGGCCGCCCAGGCCGGCATGTTCCCCGATGAGGATCCACGCTGCGACCAGCAGCACCAGAATGACCGCCATGATGGCCTCCTGACCGCCGAACTTGGGCATATCCCGCACTTCCCGCTTCACCACTTCGCTGGGGTTGACATCGCTGACCAGGAATTTGGGTTTGAGGCGCAGGTACATGACCAGGCCGATCACCCAGGACATTACGGGCACGAAGGGCATGCCGATTTTCATCCACTCCAGGAAGGTGATAGGCATGCCGTACTCGGCCAGGTACCCCACCATGATGGCGTTCCTGCCGCCGGCGGCAGGCGATCCGGGGCCGCCGTGGTTGGCGGCAAAGCACACGCCCAGCAACAGGAAGATGGCCAGGGCCCGATCCTTTTTTACCCCATGCATCTTGCAGGTGACCTTGTAAATACCCATGAGCACCGGAATGAGCAGAGCCACCAGGGCGTGCTCGGATAAAAAACCCGCCGACACGGCCAGAAGGGGCAAGAAGATGAACGCGAAGGCCTTGGCGCTTTTGATACGGCTGAGCAGGATCAGGCCGATGCGCTTGTCCAGGCCGGTTTTGGCCACCCCCACGGCCACGGCCAGGATGCCGAAGATGAAGAACACCGCATCTTTCATATAGGCTTGTGAAATTTCATTGATGGGAAGGATGGCGAACAGGTAAATCATGACCCCCACCATGATATCCGTCGCACCCAGGGGAAGCGCTTCGGTACCCCATAGAAAAGCGGCCAGAAACAGGATGGCCACGGTCACCTTGGCCATCTGGGCCACCTGGTAGGCGGTGAGCAGGGGTTTGGCCTCGTGCCCGTGTTTTTTCGCTGTTTCGGTGCCGCTTTGTTGGGCGTTAAACGCCTCGGGCCGCAGCTTTTTATTGACGGCATCGGTAATGGTGGTGCACGAGTGCGGTATACTGTATCCGGCCGGCTTCTCCGTTTTCACCATCTCCAGCATACTCCGGGGCGGCGGCATCAGGACCATAAAGGTAAAAACCAGGGCCGCGATGACGAACAGGATCGGTTTGTATCCGGGCTTGCTTTTCCATGACCAGGTGCGATCCTCTAAGTCGGGTGCGAGAAGCGGGTCATATTCGTGATCGGTAGTGGTGTGATTCGACATGTAACCTCCTTAGCAAATCAAAAAAATTCAGATTACCGCAATACCCGCTCCATTTCAAAGAACAGATCTTGCTCGCGAATGACGCCGGCAATCCGGTCTTGCTCCAGGACCACCATTCGGCGGCATTGATTGGTGACCATCAGGTAAGCCGCTTCCATCAGGTTGGCGTCGGCATCGATGGATGGTGGGGTCGGTGACATCAACTGTCCCACCGGTGTGGACGCCAACTGACCCACCTCGCGCTTGAACATGCCGGTCCAGAACATGGGGGAATACTGGATGCTGTCCGCCGTGGATGGTTTGGGGGCGGACAGATAGCTTGGCATGACGGCCTTGAGCAGGTCCATGATGGCCAAAATGCCCGTGAGGTTGCCGCCGGCGTCGAACACCAGCAGGCTGCGGTGGCCGGTTTCCATGATGCTGCTGGTGTGCAGTTGCGGCGAGAACGATCGCTTGAGTTCCTTTATGCCCTCTGCCACGGTCTGACTCTCCAGGAGTGTGGTATATTCTTCCATCGGTATCATGACATCTTGCACTCTGCGTTCGGTCTCTCCGGTTTCGTCGGCCGCCGGCTGTCGGCAGGCATCCAGGATTCGCAATGCCAGTGTGTCGATATCACAGGGTTTGGACAGAAAATCGAAGGCACCTTGCGCCAGGGCCCTCTTGGCGGCCTCCCCCTCACCGTGACCGGTAAGCATGATCACCGGGATTTCCGGTTTTTGGCGCTTGATCTCCGCCAGGGTCTCGTTGCCGTCCATTCCCGGCATGCGGATGTCCAGGACCACCACATCCGGATCATTGGCCAGCTGAGCCAATGCCTCCTGTCCATTGGCGGCCATCAGGGTGTCAAAACCTTTTTTGGTAAGTATTTTCTTTGTGGTTTTACGAAATTGCACTTCATCGTCAACCATCAACACTTTTATTTTTTTGTCCATCTCATCATCTCCATTTTGGCCAGCCGTCAGATCATGTTATTTTGATCGGGATTGTCCCGAAATTCGTTAAAAGGCCGGTGGCGTGGGTGGCGCCACCAACAGGCGAAGGATGGCCAAAAAGAGCATGGCCGTCAGCGAAGCGGTGATCAGCAGAACCCAGACGGTCCGTCCTTTGCCCATGCCCAGGCCGTAGATCATCCCCAGGGCAACCAGCACCCATTTCCAGGGTTCGGTGAAAAAAAAGGAGAAGGGAACCCATGCGATCAGCAGGGTGGGGCTGGTTCCGATGGCAAAGACCCTCCAGATGCTTGAAAACCGGATGCGTGGCCCTGTGCCTATTGCACCGACGAGCCAGGCGATAGCGGCACACAGCACGGTCATTCCCAGGGCGTTCACCATCAGAATCGCAGCACGCACAAGGGCGCCGGCGCCAGAAACAGGCAGAGCACCGGCGGCAGCATAAAACAGGCTGCACAGGAAAAGCATACCGCCCGCCTCTTTTGGGGTGGTCCGGGGAAAGACTTCGGAAAACCAGCGTCCGGGATACATAATCAAGCCTGACAATGCACCCATGAAGCCCATTTTGAAGAATGAACCGGTTTTGCCGGAAGCAGGTGCCATCATATTACCACACCCCTGTTTTATAAAGGATGCCGGCAACCAGCATGATCAGGGTCAGGGCAAAGCATACCCGCCGCTCGGTCTCCTTGGTGTACCAGATTCTTCCCCGGCGAAAACACACCGGGGAACTGTTTGAATGGTGATCGTTTTCAATCTGTTTCATGGGGCTCATCTCCTCACTCAATCCTTTTTAGAATACGGGTAATCCGCTGAATCCCCTGAAGTTCCAGTAAAGGCCCGACAGCGCAAGCAGTACGATATTGGCGATCACCCACATGGGCAGGCCGACCCGCAGGTAGTCCTTAGGCTCCAGATAGCCGCTGGCGTACACGATGGCGTTGGGGGGGGTGCCGATGATCAGGCAGTAGGCAAAGGACGAGGCCATGGCCGTGGTCATGGTCATGAAGGGCAGATAGGTGCTGCCCGGGTGCACCAGGCCGGCCATGTTCAGGGCAATGGGGCCGACTGCGGCGGCGGCCGGGCCGTCGGCCATCAGGTTGGTGAGGATGGCGGTTAGCCCGTTGCTGATGGCCATCAGCGGCAGCCCCGCATCTATTCCCAATGGCGCCAGTGCATCCAGGGAGCTGCGGGCCAGCCAGTATGCGGCACCGGTGCTGTCCAGGGTGCGTCCGAAGATGATGGCACCGGCATAGAGCCAGACCACCCCCCAGTCTACTTTTTCCTGGTAGTCCCGCCAGTTGACCACACCGGACAGCAGGTAGGCCACGGCGCCGGCCACGGCAATGACGCCGATGCCCAGACGAATCGGGTAGATGCCCATGTTGTAGAATGCCTTTTCCGTGAACCAGCCGAAAACCATGATGACGAATATGATCAGGGCGATGATCTGCTTCCGGTTCCATCCGCCCATGCGGCCGATTTCATTTTGCAGATGAGCCATGGCCGGTTTCAGGGAGGTGATCGTCGGCTTGAAACGCCAGTTGACCACCAGCCAGGAGAGCGGGATCATGAACAGCAGGAATGGAAAGCAGTAGGTGATCCATTGGAAATAGCCGATGTCCATGCCGAACATGTCCGCCAGGTAGGTCATCATGATGACGTTGCGGGCGCCGCCGGAGGGTGCACCCGGGCCGCCGATGTTGCAGGCCATGGCGATGGCGATCATCAGCATTTTGGCCAGCTCCGGATCGCTGGGGACCTCTTTGGTCAGGCTGTTCTGGTAGAGCAGCATGCCGATGGGCAGGAACATGGCGGCCAGGGCGTGGTCGGAGATGAAGGCGGCCAGAGGGGCAATGATCACGAAGAAAATGAGGGTGATCCAGCGCACATTGGGCACCGCCAGTTTGCGGAACATCATCAGGCATACCCGTTTGTCCACGCCGGTCTTGACGAAAGCGGCGGCGAACATGAGGCTGCCCATGATGAACCAGCAGGCGTCACTCCAGTAGAGCATGGCCACCTGTTTGCGTGTGGTCACCCCGGTAAACACCAGAATCAAGCCGATACAGAAGGCAACGCCGGGCAGGGGGATGCATTCGGTGAGAAAGCACAGCACCACGAATACGGTCATGGCGATGGCCACCTTGATATGCCAGGCCCCTTTGTCCGCCTCCTTTCTATCCCTGTCGGAGAGCGATTCGTATTTCAGACCCTCCTTCCGAAGGGTCAAGGCGTTTTTCATCAACTGCAGGAACGCTTCATCAGACACCTGGGTGTCGATGAAGGTATGTGCCTTGTCGAAATTGGCCTGATCCACATGAATTTTATAGCGCTTGCACCATGTGTGATCGCGTTTGAGGTAGCGCTCCCGGGGGAGCGCACCCATTCTCATGTTCTGTTCCATGATCTGGGCGGCCAGTAGTTGCCACTGCCGGGCGTCGATCCGATGGGTGTCGAACAGCCTCTGGGTGATGTGCTCGATAACCGCTTTGGGGCCGATGCGGTATTCGGTCCCCACGTCTTTCATGCCATAAGGCGTGGGTATGAGAAGGAGCACAAAAAGCAGCACCACGGGGATGCTGAACATTTTCCAGTCTACATACTTATCGTATCCGGTAACCTTTTTTTCCTGTTTTGTCATATTCGTTTCCTCAACCTTAAGCGCATCGTTCCTTCTGGTGGAACGGTCTGTTTAGGGCGCCATCTTTCCGGATCCGCCGAAGTGAATGGCCCAAAGGATGGACCATCATCAAGGATCGGGCATCATGTGTTTTTCAGTATCTCGCGCGGTGATTTCATCAACCCCCGCATACGAGCCACCCGGATTCTCTCCTCAATGCTCTTCCGCCGGCTGAATGCGTCGTTGGCTTTTTCAAGAATCTGGTCCAGGTCCGCCGGTTTTGTCAGGTAATCCACCGCACCGGTTTTGAGTCCCTCCACCGCCGATTCCAGCGTGCCGTGGCCGGTAAGCATGATCACTTCTATCATGGGAAACTGCCGCTTGATCTGCTTGAGCGTGGCCACACCGTCCATGCCCGGCATTTTCACGTCGAGGATCACCACGTGAACGGTATGGGCCCGTAACTTCTCCAGCGCTTCGCCCCCGCTGGACGCGGTCACCACATCGACCCCCATTTTTTTCAGCAGCTTTTCCGTTGTCGTCAGAAAGCGCTCCTCGTCATCCACGATCATCAATTTGAGTTTTTCCATCCCATAATCTCCTTTTTATCTATTTTGGCAGCCCGGTTTGGCAGCCCGGTTTGGCAACCCGGCCGGCGCATAGGTGCGGTCGGCTCAGTTTCCTCATATCTTCAGTTGCGCAGCAGGCAGTTCCACGGTAAATTTGGTGCCGACTCCCACCTTGCTGGAAACCACCATTTTTCCGCCCATCTGCTCGATGATGCCATGGCAAACGGACAACCCAAGCCCCGTGCCCTTGCCCACCGGCTTGGTCGTAAAGAAGGGTGAGAAAATCTTTGCCATATTTTCGGGTGCGATCCCGGCACCGCTGTCACTCACGTTAACGGCCGCCATTCCATTTGAACCATCGCGTACGGATACCCGAATGGATCCCCCGGTGCTTCCGCTTTTTTCAATGATGGCGTCCATGGCGTTGTTGAGCAGGTTCAGAAATACCTGTTGAAGCCTTGCCGAATCTGCCTGAACCCTGATTGTCGTATCGGGCAGTCGACGTTCTATCCGGATGCCGTTAATCTCCGCTTTCTTTTGTACCATATCGATGATTTCGGGCACGATCTTGTCCAACGCCAATGACTCGAAATGGCCATCTTCCTGCCGGCCGAACTTTAAAATAGCGCGCGTGATCTTGGAGCAGCGATCGATCTGTATCTTGATCTGGTCCATGCTGTCGACGATCTCTTCGTAGGATTCCCCCTTCTGGAGGTGGCCCGCTTCTACCATTTCGTCCTTAAGCACGCGGATCAGGGACAGTTCGGTATTGATCACCTGCAAAGGGTTGTTGATTTCGTGGGCAAAGCCGGCGGCCATCTCCCCCAGTTCCGCCAGGCGGGAGGCGCCGATGAGCTGCTGGCTCAACAACGCTTTTTCAGTGTCGGTTTTTTCCATTTTCCGAACAATGGCACTGGTAAGCGTGAAGGCCGCCCATACAATGCATGCCCCACCGATCAGCGATATCAGCCCCACCGGGAGCCACGAGTCGTACAGGGCGTGAAAGGCATCCGATTTCTCCTGGCGCACCACCAGCAGCCATTGCTGGTCCTTGAGCCAGGCCCCGGCGTAAAGGAATGTCTCCTCCCCCTCCCGGCTGTGAATCAGGGTATGGATGTCGTCACCTTTCGGAGGCGTCGGAATGGTGTCCAAGGGCTTTTCCATCAATTCACCGCCGCTTCGCCGATTCGTCTGAAGTACACCCTGGCTGTTGAGCAGGTAGGCCTCTCCGGTTTTCCCTATTCTAACTTGGCGCACCAGGGTGGTGAACCGCTGGGAGTCCACCGTGGCACGGATGATCCAGGGCCGGTCGTTTCCCATGCCGGCAACGGCAATGATAAAATGGGGGAAATTGCGAAATCCCAGGAAGACATCGCTGATATACACCCCGTTTTTGATTGTCTCCTGAAACCAGGGTTCCTCCCGGTAAATTTTGCCGGTGAGGTTGAACGGGCCGTGGTAGGCCACATGGACGCCGTTTTCATCGAAGATGCCGAGATCCGAAAACGCGCTTGAGGTGAGCTGCAGCTGGGTGAACACGCTTGATAGGCGTTCCGGCCGGATCAGTTCGTCAAATCGGACCGTGTTGACGATCAGCTCGAGGTCGTTTTTCCGCTCATCCAGGAAGGAGGAGATCATGTGCCGATGATCGCCAACGATACGTTCCATGGATGCGATGGTGCTGCTTTCAATGGAACGGGAAAGTTGATGATAGCCGATGCCAATGACGATCAGAAACGGTATGGACGGCACGAGAATCATGTTGATCAGGATAAATCGTCTGATGTCGGTGTAGTGGTTTTTTTCCATGAGGGTATTAACTCCATAAAAAAACTGGCGACGTAGGTAACGGATTGGAAAGATGAATGGCAAGAGGGATGCCATATTCGTATGACGCGGGATATCGAGAGATAAATTTTTATTACAATATGTTACGAATTATACTGGATGAGTGACGCTATGGCTGAAAGGCGATGGGGCTGTCGGTGTTTTTTACACGGTGTAAACGTTTCTGTCCCCCATGTTTACGAATTTTGGGCGGCCCCAATGGTGGAGAGAGAGGATAATTTTATCCCTTCTCTCCACAATATCCAGTGACCATTCATTAAAGCGTTTACACTATACCCTGAACTATCGATTTTAACATCAACCTCGATAGAACAGCGCGATGAACATCATCATTGATGCTTCATTGCGCTTTGCAATAGTCGCGGCTTTTTTGCCCTTCTTGCCACTTTCGCGACGTTTGTCGTCTTTGCGTTGGCCGGGACCCAAAATTTGATGGACCATCTTCATCAACCCCTCCAGGCTGTCGCCTTTTTTTTGGACAAAAAAGGATGGGCTGTCGAGAAGCAGGTCGCCGGTTTCAGAACGGTCATATGAGTGAAAGACCACGGGCAGTTGGGGGATTCTGTTGCAAATCTTGCGGAAGAGTGCAGGAAAATCGACATCAGGCAAATCCGGATCCAGAATAACAAGGTCCACCGGATCTTTGCCATAGGCCAGGGCGATCAGCTGATCAGCGGTGTCTGCCGGGATAACGACATAGCCGGCAGCGGCGATCTCCCGCTGTAGAAATTGCCTGATGTGGGTGTTTCTGTCGGCAATGATGATGGTGGGTGGCTTTTCCACGGTGCGGCCACTATCCTCCCGCAATGTTTTTACCATGCCGGGGGGCGTCAATCGGTACGGTGAATTCCGCATCTTTCAGGCTGGATTGCAGGATAGCGCGAGCCGCCCCCGGCATCTTTTCCGATGACCCCATTTATAGATGGCCACCAGGCCAATCTCCCGGTCGGCGTCCAGCTAAGTAAACCGGGCCTCAGGGCAGTTCGTTGAAGCCCGCCGGTATCGTGAGCAGCGGTATGGGTGACCGGCGGTATATCTTTCGTGCCGTGGAACCGACCACCGCGTCGGCCAGATCACTTCGGCCCTTTGTGCTCACAACCATCAGGATCGGCTTTTCACTTTCAATGGCTGATAGCAGTTTCCGGTAGGGCACGCCGGTTTGAACAAGATAGCGGCATTTGACCGTACCGGGGGAAACTGCTTCAAATAGGTCTTTCATCTTCGTTTTCCGCTCCTTCTCTTGGTCGGAGAGGTAGTTTTGAAAAGAAAACGTTTCATAACCGGCCATGGAACGTTGGACCAGATCCACATCACGCTGATTGATCACGTTGGTCAGCACCAGTTCGGCGTCGATCTTCATGGCCAGCCATACGCTATAGCGGACAGCTGCCGCCGAATATTCGGAAAGATCCACTGCCGTCATGATTTTCATCGCATGTGTCATGGGTTGCTCCTTTCTGAGTCCTTATGGATTTTTTAAATGATGTTTTCCCACCTTGGAAAACCATTGAGCAACGGGCATGCCATTTTCGAACTGGCCGTAGAGGGCATATGAATAACTGATATAACAGACGGTTATAAAAAAAATAAGGGGGGCGAAAAATACAACCGGTGTGTTAGGATGTCAGGCTTTTTATCAGGGTGTAAAGGGAGACGGTGTCGACAACCAGGAGAGGGAATCAACCAGCTGCCATTCCATGCGAAATAAATCTTGCTATTTTTCACCGAAACGGTATGTTAGCCCGCTAATCTTGGATCTCTGTATAGAAAGGAAGATACCATGCCCAGGCTCCGTTCCCGCACTCTCTTGCTGTTCGCCGTACTTTCGTTTTTTGTCGTCACCACAAGCGCCGTTGCCTATGATCTGCCATCGGTGAATCTGGGCCTCACCAGCTTTCTCGATGGCGGCCTACCGTCCGGTCCCGGGGTCTATATCACCCAATACGTTCAGTATTATTCCGCGGACCAGCTCAACGACAATGATGGCAATGATTTGAATATTCCCGGCACGGATGTGGATGCCTGGATCAGCTTTACCCAATTTTTGTACCAATCGGACATGGAGCTGCTGTTGGGCGGCAAGTGGGGACTTGATGCGATTATTCCCTATGTGTCTGTCAACACATCTTATGATTCCGGTATCGCCGGACCGGAGGCCAACGGTGCCGGGTTGGGTGACATCCTGCTGGTTCCCTACCTGCAATGGGACCCGATAATGGGTAAAAACGGGCCGGTGTTCATGCATCGCATCGCACTGTCGATGCTTTTGCCCACCGGAAAATATGATGCAAACAAGGAGTTGAACCCAGGCAGTAATTTTTTCTCGTTTAACCCTTATTGGGCGGGTACCCTGTTTATCACCCCTCGATGGACGGTTACCACCCGGATTCACTACCTGTGGAACGCCGAAAACGACGATCCGAACAGACAGTTGGTGGGGCTGTACGGTGCTACGGATTCACAGGCCGGCCAGGCCATCCATGCCAACTTTGCTTCCTCCTATGAAGTGATTCCAAAGATGTTGCGCGTCGGTGTCAACGGCTATTATCTCAAACAGATCAGCGATACGAAAATCAACGGCAACAGCGTGTCCGGTCGAAAGGAAAAAATCCTGGGAATTGGTCCCGGGGCGCTGTTCAGTTTCTCACAAGACAGCCACCTGTTTTTTAACCTTTATTTTGAAAGTGATGCGCAGAACCGACCGGAAGGCACGCGATCGGTGTTGCGCTTCGTGCATCATTTTTAAACAAGGGCGAGCCCTTAAGCGGACGAAGCCTTGGCAATCCCCACTTCCGAAAAGAGCATAATCAGGTTGATGATGGCCCTTTTACCACCTGTCGGGCAAACAGTGCTTGAAAATTGATTAATTATGTCATAGTTGAAATGGTCTAATAAGAGATGAGACGGGAGAGGGAATGCCCAATTCGAAAATTATATCCACCGGATGCTGTATCCCATCCGAGATCATTACCAATGCCCATTTTCTTGAACACGAGTTTTATTCTGCGGATGGTGTGCGCATAGAAAAGCCCAATCCGGAGATCATCGAGACACTTTTCAAGATTACCGGTGTGCGAGAACGGCGCTATGCCAGCGATGCGCTGACCACCACCGACATCGCCTACGAGGCAGCGGTCCAGGCCCTGGACGGCATCGACAGGGAGAGCCTGGACTACATAATTGTGGCCCAGAACTTCGGTGACGTTCAAAGCGGGAACCTGCGGACGGACATGGTGCCCACGATCGCCTCGCGGGTCAAACACCGGCTAAAAATCCAAAATCCTTACACGGTGGCCTATGACATCCCCTTCGGCTGTCCCGGCTGGCTGCAAGGGATGATCATGGCCGACTACTACCTTCGTTCGGGAGATGCGAAGCGGGTGCTGGTAATCGGAGCCGAAATCCTCTCGCGGGTCGCGGACCCCCACGATGTCGACGCCATGATTTATTCGGATGGTGCCGGTGCCACCCTGCTTGAGGCCTTTGATGATGACGACGGTGGCATCCTGTCCCATGTCACCCGGACGGACGCCGTGAAAAATGTCTGGATGCTGCGGATGGAGAAATCATACCATCCGGATCGGGTGGGCGATGAACTTTACATCAAGATGGATGGTCACGATATATACAGATATGCCCTGAAAACCGTTCCTTTGGTGGTCAAACAGGCACTTGACAAAGCCGGCCTCGGGCTTGGCGACGTGCAGAAGATCCTGATGCACCAGGCCAACGCCAAGATGGACGATGCCATCTTAAAGCGTCTGTTCCGGCTTTATGGTGTCGAGACGATCCCGGAAGGCATCATGCCCATGATTATCCATTGGGCCGGCAATAGCTCCGTGGCCACCATTCCGACCATGCTGGATCTGCTGCTGAAAGCGCAACTGCGCGGCCATCGGCTATCCTCCGGGGATATCGCCATATTCGCCTCCGTGGGGGCGGGGATGAACATCAATGCCATGGTGTATCGTATGCCTTAGGATGGCGGGCGCCACTTGTTTTTCCGCCTTTTTTAACAGCGCCGGCTAACGCTCCGGAAGTCCCTCTTCAGGGAGTGTCACCGTATTCAAATACGCCGTTGTCGATGACCACCTGGTCGTTTTCGGCATTGACGGTGCGCCATATCGCTTTGCCCTGGGCAGTTCGCCAGATCAGGGTCTTGATGGGAACACCCGGATAGAGCGTCTTGGAAAAACGGCAGGCCAGCCGGCGCACCCTTTCGGGGCGCCCCGGCACCAGGGAGGCGACCAGGGCCCGGCAGGCAAACCCGTGGGTGCACAGCCCGTGCATGATGGGCATGTCGAATCCGGCCAGCCTGGCAAATTTCCGGTCCACGTGAAGCTGGAAGATGTCGCCGGAAAGCCTATAGAGCAGGGGCTGATCCGGAGAGGGGAACGCTTCCACCACGCAATCGGGCTCCCGGTTCGGAAATTTCACGGGTGCCTTTTTGAGGTTCTTGCCGCCGAAACCTCCGTCCAGGCGCCCGAAAATGGTGATGATGCTGGTGAAGAGTTTTTGCCCATTGGCGTGGACGGTATCACTTTCCGCTACGATCAATGCCCCCTTGTCTTTGCCCTTGTCGTAGTGGTCTACGATCTTGCCCATGGTGACCAAGGTGCCTTCGGTCGGGATGGGGTTGTGGAAGATCAATTCCTGTTCCCCGTGCAGGACGCCCGCCAGGTTTATGCTGGAAGCGACGGCCACCTGGAAGAATAGGTCAAAGATCATTGCAATGGAAAAGCTGGGAATGACTTTCAGGTCCTTTTCATAGCAGTAGTTCAATTCGGAAAATCCCGCACCGACCCCCAGCGCATATAGGACCACATCCTTCCAGGTGTAGTCCCGTTTTAAGGGGCCGATGGGTTTACCGACGGCATTCGTGTTTAGCGCCATGATGGTTCCTCCTTGGCGATCATGCGGGTGGTGGTGTCCTGAAATCTGTATTCACCGAACAGCCGGCGGGCGGCGGCCAACATCCCGGCCTTGTTGGAATTGTGGCGCTTTCTGGTTTTATCGAGGGGGGATGGCATTCGGTTATCGGTCTCCTGGACGTTTGGAAGACGCCAACCAATCAATCCAATGTGGATTTACATCATTTGATGGATAATTAAACAAGGCACCCTGCCGTGTCAACGGTTTCCATTTGAAAAATGAAACTTGTTGTCGAAGTGCTTTACTTTTTTTCAAAGGAGCTTATAATGCGCCCATTTACGATTGATGCAAGGAGAGATTCATGATCCTTAATGCTGAAGTTCCCAAAGACCTGACAGGCTCTTTCAAGCGTGTTGCGAGGCGGATCCCTGTGGCTTTGGGGAAAGATGAAGCGCTCATTCAGACCGTTGTGGCTTATCTGCAACTGGGGGGGGAAAAGCTGGCGCGGCAGGCGGTTGAAGCCGCCAAGCAAACCCTTGAACTGGAAGTGGCCCAAAGAAGGAAAAAAGCCCGGGAGGACGCGCTCATCCGAGCTGCCGAAGCACGCTTGGCCGCCACAGGTGCGGAATCCGGTGTCGATGATGTGGTTAATGTCGATGATGTGGTTAATGTCGATAATGTCGATTAATGTCGATGATGTCGATGATGTCGATGATGTCGATGATGTCGATGATGTCGATGATGTCGATGATGTCGATGATGTCGATGATGTCGATGATGTCGATGATGCTATCAAGGAATACTGATCCGTGAGCCCGACGATGGCGTGCTTAAAAGCGGTACAAGGCCACGCCGGCCATCAGTTTCTTCTTTTCTTAAATCATTTTTCCTACTCCGGTATGATACTCGCCGACGTGCGGCGGCTTTTCCTGCAGCGGTTGCCCAACGATTACCTTCAAAAATGCGACATTTTTTACAGATAGCAGATGGTTGCCATATTTCATCACCTCAATCAGGAACAGGCGAGTACCTTCAGTCTGGTTCTGAATTCGTCCGGTATCGGCAATCGCGTGATCGGCGCTAACGATGGGTTTCGCATTGAGGTGCCGAAATCATACGTCGATGGGGCCCGAAATGCCATCTATCGTTATCAAACCGAAAATCCGACCACCGAAGAAGTGGTGTCGGGCCGCCACCAACGCCCGACACCCAAGAACCTTTCCGGTGTTGTCGTCGCCCTGTTGCTGCTTTCGGTTCACATGGCCGTATTTGCCAGTGCCGCTCCGGAGGATTATATCACCGTTTTTGGCGCCGATGCACACCGGATTTTGGACGGTGAGGTTTACCGGTGCACCACCGCCCTCGTGCTGCATGCCGATGCGGCCCATATTGCCGGGAACATGGTTGGTATGGTGCTTTTCGGCGGTGCCGTGTGTACGGTCACCGGTTCCGGTGTCGGCTGGCTGATGATACTGGCTTGTGGTATCATCGGCAATCTGAGCAACGCATTTGCATATGAAACCGGGCATCTATCTGTGGGCGCCTCCACAGCCGTCTTCGCTGCAGTGGGGATCCTGTGCGCGCTTCAGGCAGTCAACGCCGTAAGGACCGGGAAAGGTTGGAAAGGAATGTTTCTGGCCTTTGGTGGGGGTGTGGCGCTGCTGGCCTTTCTGGGAACCAGTGCCCGCAGCGACGTGGGCGCTCACCTGTTCGGTTTTTTATCCGGTGTACTGCTGGGCGGCGCCTACCGGTTGTGGATGGAACACCCGTTGGGAAGAAAGAATCAGGTCCTGTGCGGCACCATCGCCGGATCCGTACTCCTGCTGTCCTGGATACAAGGCATTTTGGTGTAATTTCCACGGATCCCCGAACGACGGCGCATGCGCATATCAGGGCTTTAGCGAGTAGGAGGTGAGGCTTTCAACGCCGGTTTCGGTGACCAGCAACGTCTGTTCAAACTGGGCCGAGAGAGAGCCGTCTTTGGTAACCGCCGTCCATCCGTCGTCGAGGATGACCAATTCTTTTTTACCCAGATTTATCATGGGTTCGATGGTGAACACCATGCCCGGCACCAACCGCACGCCGGATCCGGATCTGCCATAATGGGGGATCTGGGGAGCCTCGTGGAAATCGATGCCCACACCATGTCCCACAAACTCACGTACCACCGAACAGCCCTGGCTCTCGGCGTAAGATTGGATTGCATACCCGATATCACCGACGGTATTGCCCGGCTTTACCACCGCCATGCCTTCGGACAGACATTGTTGGCATACGTTGACTATTTTGAGGGCGTCTGCTCCGGGGTTGCCAACCAAAAAAGTTTTGCTGGCATCAGCATAATAGCTGTTCAGGATGGATGTGACGTCCACATTGACGATGTCACCGTCCTTGAACGAGCGATTTCCGGGGATCCCATGGCAGATGACTTCGTTGATGCTCACACACACACTTTTGGGAAAGCCCCGATAATTCAGTGGCGCAGGAATCGCACCATGTTGGATGGTAAAATCGTGAACCATGGTGTTGATTTCATCGGTGGTCATGCCCGACCGGATGTGAGGTGCCACCAGCTCCAGGGTATCCATGACAAGCCGACCGGCACGCCGTATACCTTCAATCTGTTCGGGTGTTTTGATTCGGATTTTATGTTTTTTTGCGTACTGCAGATTCGATGGTTGCGTTGATGCGGGCGGATTGAGACAGCAACGTTTATATTTTTTTCCGCTACCGCAGGGGCATAAGGCATTTCGGCTGATTTTTCCGGTATCAATCTTGTTTTTCACGACTGTTTTCCTCTTTTCCCGCCGGTATTATTTGGCATTGGCGTGATCGTACCTGCTGATGTATCGGAATCGGCCCGCGGCTGTCAAACCCTAATTCCGAACATCGGCGAAACCAATTCGATCGGTTACATGGGTTGTCCGGCAAACCGTTGTGCCTAAAATTAGTGTGACCGATATCCGTGTCAATAAAAAAAGAAGGCGACCGATTCGGCCGCCTTCTTTCGAGGAAGAGGAGAGGCGTCAAGCGCATCCGTTCTTGCGCCTGATTGTGATTATGATATCGGCTGCTGCGATGAATACTTTAATATTTTTTTCATGGACGTGGGATTTGAGAACCGTTGACGCTTGTGATATGAACCGTTATCAAAACCGCATATATCGCCGCAAAGCGGGGAAAAACGCTTAATACGAAGCCATCAATTTTGATTGGGATAGGAGCTGGATATGACCGAGTCCGACAACGGATGGGATCAGCGAATTTTGTGTAGTGACGGTAACTGCATCGGCATTGTCGGTGCCGACGGCCGCTGTAAGGTGTGCGGCCTGCACGATGATGGTGAACTGCCCAATCCTGTGACCGGTTCCGATCCGGTTGATGATGGCACAAACGATCCGGCTGCAGAGCATCAAATGATGGCGCAAAACGATGTTGTCGACGATGATCCGGCGGTCGGCGCAAATGCATCTGATGACGCCTGGGAGACTCGAACCCTGTGCATCGATGAAAGCTGTATCGGCGTCGTCGGGTCCGACGGTTGCTGCAAAGCGTGCGGAAAACCCTATTCAGGATAACAGCCCTGGCTCCCCACCAGATAATAGACCCCGTCTCAAGCCAAGCGCCGGACACCGTGTCGGATTTCGTCAGACGGGTGACCGGTTGTGAACCGAACTCGGCGGAGATTGCCGATGCCTTAACCCGCTATTTCGTGCTAAACGAGATCAAGGATCACCTCCTGGTGATGCGGGACCGTTTGACTTGATCCATGACCCGGTTGAAGCTGCTGCGGATGGCTGTAATCGGAAATTCCTCGGTGAGATCTCTTGGATTGAAATCACTCCCAGCGGTTTCCTCCCTTATGCGTCAGATCGATGTATTGAAACGTTCCCTGTTCGCTGATAAATGAGGTGAGCAGCCAGCTGATTGTGCTGATGAATAGTGAGCCCAGCAGGGCGGAGCCAAAGCCATCCACCTCGAATCCGTCGATGACGCCGGATGCCATCATCAACAGGAGGGCATTGATGGCAAAGGTAAACAGCCCGAGTGTTAAAATGTTAAGCGGAAGGGTGAGGATCAGCAGGATGGGTCGAAAAAAGGCGTTCAGGACACCCAGCACGGCGGCGGCCAGTACGGTTGAGGGAATTCCGGATACATGGATGCCATCTAACATGTACGCTGCCAAGAAGATGGCAACGGCCAAGAACAACCACCTGACGACGATCCCTTTCACGGCGTTTCCTTCATACTGGGAATTGACATAGCGAAAGCGACGATAATCAGTTGATCTTGTCCCGCAACTTACCGGAACATTTAAAGGTGACCACCCGGCGTTCGTCCAGGATCATCTCATCACCCGTAGCCGGGTTTCTGCCTTTGCGTTGCTTCTTTGCCTTTACGCAGAACTTGCCGAACCCGCTGACAAGGACGTTTTCTCCAGTTGAAAGGGATGATTTGATGATTTCAAGAAGGGTTTCGATCGTGTCGGTGGCTTTGATTTTGGTGAGTCCGGTTTGATCCTGAATATTTTCTACAATTTGAGCTTTCGTGAGACTCATGTTGCCTGGCCCCCCTGAATGTTTGTACCGCAATCCCGGTCCGAGTCGATTGGTGTGGCGTCTGGTAACGGTTATTGTTCGCTAACCATCTAAATTGTAAATAATTATTACAGTCACCACGGTTAAGTTGATGTCAAAAGTTGGTAAATTTGTCAAGAAAATATAGAAAATTAAGTACTTGTGGCCAAATGGATCAAGACGGTAGTTTTGTCAAATAAACGTAACCTATTGAAAAAATAAACAAATATATTTGTCAGGGGAGGTTTGGCGGAATATGCACCCTGCCGCGTCATCGGGATCAATGACCGATGATGGCCCATAGCAGGCATCACTTTGAAAATGTAAAGGATTTTAGCGTGACACACCCATGGGGATTGCTCAACAGACCGGATAAATCATACTATCGTGTGACTTTTGCCTACCACAATCGTTGTGGATCTAAAAAACAGATCGCATCTTGCAGCCCAGATACACGGCGGTGTTAAATTCTATAGCGGGTTTTGCGGCGCGTCATGGTTATGGATTTTTTTTGTCGGCATGGGATGCTTTCAGAAGATATTTCGATATCTTTAAATTTTTTAAAGGTGCACTAGACCATTTGCTGACACGGACCCAGTTTTTACGGTTTTCGGTACCCGACCTTCTTTCCTGAGATTTACGCCGATCTTGTTTCCTAAAAAACAGCCCCTTAATCGAAAAAAGCCGTCTTCTATCTTTACCTGTCCTTCTTTCAATGAATGATCGATTGTTATTTTCCATTCAAGAAACCTCTATCCACCAGAGTTTACAGGATTGCTACGGAAGCGTCCTCCAATAATATTAGAATTCATACTTTAAAAAAGTCATGAGATATCAACTACCTTGTGCGGTTCTTCCAGAGTTCATTTTTCGCCTATTACCTTTTCTTTTATCTATAATAGGGTCGAGCATGGTGTGAATCTTGCGTCTATCCTTTCCACTTCGTTCTTCAAAACCCGTATCGTCTCGTGGCGTTGGTCGGTTGTCTATTCTGTCAATCATTTGGTATCCCCGTTAAATTGTTTTTCAAATCCACCTTTTCAAATATATGGGCTTTTGCCAATGGCTGTTTAGACGTCAGCCGGCAAAAAATGGAAAAATATGCTTCCATAGGTAAAAAGCAATATCAATGCCAAATAGTTATGAATGGGAAAATATCCAATCAAATCAGTATGAAAAAAGGTTTGTTGCATGATGGCCGGTAGGAACTTATGAAAAAGATGTCATAATCCTGGGAAAAAAATTCAAGATCTCTCTGCTATGCAAAAGCCCTGGTCACCGTTGGTGGTATTAATCCTGTTGATTTGTAATTTATCGTGCAATTGATATTGCGCACCGTGATAATTATCAATATGTTATGTTTATTTTCTGTCTTATAACCGCTTGGATTCGATCAGGACCCAACCTTATGTACCTTGCCCGATTGCCGAATAAAAATAACCGCTGCCGATACATGATCCGGCAATCCTACGCCGATGGGCACTGTTATCGTAGCCGGGATCTGTTTGACCTGGGTGATGACCCGACGCGGTATATCATCTATCCCGGGGGGAACAGCTTTTATATCGATACGGCGTTGCAAGACGCCATCGCCGATCAAAACATTCGTGTCTCCCAGGATGACCTGGAGTCGATTTTCATGCCTTTCCTGTCCGCGCGTATCCGGCGGGTGATCGATGGATTCGATCGGAAAGGACGTTCCAAGCGGTTTTCAAACAGCTGTATCCCGGCGGACACCTTCCATCTGTTTGATCGCTACCGTATGCATTATCTCAAGCTTGGGCAGGTGGATCACAGGGATTTGGGATGTACGCCGAACCGATTTTACGAGAACCTTTCGCACAAATCCCGTGATGAGATCGAATGCGACTTCATGAAGGCGGAACGGTTCCTCAAACCCGAAGAGCAGGCCCGCTACACATACCAGATTTTCGACCTGCAGCAATACTTCAACGAATCTTATGCGTACAGCCATCCGGAAGGTCTTGATCAACACCGGATGGACGGTTTTTTCGTCAAGACCCTTTGTTCACTTAACCGGGATGAATCCTTCTGGATGGGCAGTGACGCGGAATCTGGGATCAGGCGACATTTGGTGCGCTACGCGGTCATGTATTTTGACAATAGTTTTCCTTCTCGCGATCCGTTCCGCGATTTTCTGGATGATTTCATAAATCGGCATCGTATCCATCGTCCGCCGGAAAGTGTTCAGGTTAGCCTGGCTGAGTCCGCACGATTATTCGGCGTAACCGTGGATGAACTGAAAGAGATGGATTGCCGGGCGCTGACACGACAATACCGTAAATTGGCCTTGCGGCATCACCCGGACAAAGGCGGTGACCCGGAAACCTTTGTCAAACTCAGTGAGGCCCATCAAAAATTACTGAAGCGTAAATCCAGGAACTGAGTTCAGACCTCGTTACATCAAAAATTATCCATGTCCAAAATACCCTGGCAATACAGTTGTTTCAGACAAAAAAACACGCTCTCAGATAAAAATTGGACACTCACGATTTCCGGGCAGATCGTAATATCAGATAGTTATCTACCGCCCGTT
>JGI24023J19991_10000574_pt1 | contig 28515 bp, 21 predicted proteins | sample Cruoilmetagenom1_FD_19991 | JGI IMG/M metagenome (IMG submission 19991) | reverse complement strand
TATTTAAAAACATTTATGAGTTTATTATTGATGGTTTTTTTCTTAAAAATGAAATTCTTTACAAGTTTTTTAGCACCTATAGGAATGTATTTTTATCAGATATATGAACGACCGTATTTATTTATTATGCCGTTGTTGATTTTAATTTTTACATATATTTTTATATTTAATTATATTTTTCGCCATTTTTATTTGGATAATGGTCTTACAAAAGCCAAAAATACGAATAGAAATATTTCACAATTAGCTTGGTTAAATAATTTTGGATTGATGGGACAGTTCATTAAAAATGATGTTAGATTGATTTGGCGAAATGAGCGTCCCAAACATGGTTTGATTTCGGTCATTGTTTTTTTAGTTTTTGGTGCCTTAATCGTTTCTGATTACAATGGAAATTTTCATCAAGCATATTTTTATAAAGTGATGTTTTCTATTTTTGTAACCGGTTCATTTATAGCACAGTTTGGTAGTTTTATTCCGGCTTGGGACAGTGCTTATTATCCAATGTTGATGAGTCAGAATTTAAAATATCGACAGTATTTAGAAGCCAAGTGGTGGATAATGGCATTGAGTGTCTTGGTTTTGCTTATATTGAGTTTGCCTTATTTGTATTTTGGGTGGAAAGTTTATAGTTTGGTCTTGGTTACAGCTGTTTTTAATATTGGGGTGAATATTCCTTTGACAATGATTTCGGGTATGTTTCGTACCCAACCAATTAGGTTAGACAAAAAGGTAAAAGCTTTTCAAAATAACCAAGCATTTGATGTTAAATTAATGATTTATAACACTTTGAGATTACTTTTGCCTATTATAGTATTTATTCTCCTCGAAAAATATTTTGGGTATCAATACGGAATTGCATTTTTTTTGGTTTTAGGTATTTTAGGTATTTTATTTCGCAATTGGTTTTTGGATAAGCTTGTTCGTTATTATATCAAAAGAAAATATATAAGCTTAGCCGGTTTTCGCAATAATTCTGATTGATTTTTTTGTTTTTACCAGATGGTGAATTGTTTTTTATATTCTGGGTAAAATTCTTTAAACAAAAGGCGTAGCATGGTGTAGGAGGGAACGGCTACCATCATCCCAATGACGCCAAATAGCGTTCCTGAAATCATAATTACCAAGAAAATTTCTAGTGGATGTGCCTTGACACTTTTGGAAAAAATCAATGGTTGATCGACAAAAGCATCCCATATTTGAATTAATACATAGCCAATACTAATGTTTCGGGCGATAATTATAAGCTCTGCAAAATTGTGCTCTTGGATGCCTGAAGTCATCATTAAACCAATCATTAAAATCCATCCAATAATAGGGCCGATATAGGGTATTAATACCAAAATGGCTGATAGAAAAGCAATAAGTGTTGCATTTTGCACATCCAAAATATTGAGCATAATGGTGTAGGTAATAAATAAAAAAGTAACTTGAATCATCAAGCCAATAAAATAACGCGATAATAGATTTTTGATGTTTTCTACAATGCTTTGAAATTGTTTTTGATCATCCACCGGAATGAATTTGAATAGAAAATTTCCTGCCAATTTGCTGTCTTTTAATAAAAAGAAGGAAATAAAACTCACGGCAAAAATACCAATAACAAAATTTCCTAGAAAATTTAAAATTGAATTTACCAGTTGTGGCAGTACTTCTAAATTAATCTTGGAAAAAATATTTGCAATGGAGAAGTCGTCTAAAACATGAATATTTTTTTGATGTAAATATTCGTTCACATTGGTGTAGAGTAAGTTTATATTTTGTTGAAATTGATCATAATCCAAGAGTGATAAATTTTTTCCTTGCGCATAAATCATTGGAATAAAAATGGAGGACATCAATATAAAAAAGCCAATAAAGAGCAAGAGCGTCAATATACTTGCCAACGTGTCTTTTAGTTTTAATCGTTTTATCATTATATTTTTTAGCGGACGTCCAATCAGTGAAATGATAAAAGCAATAATAATATATACTAAGATAATACGAATTTGGTAAAAAAACCAAAGTAATAATAAGATTGCTAAAAGTGAGAAAACAGCTTTTACAATGCCGGTTGCGATGATATTTGATTGATTGCTTTCCATAATTTATTTATATAAAGTTTGATCCAAAACTTTAAAATTAATGTGTTCGTTTTTATCTATATCGTAGCGTACGAGCATTTCGCCTTGGTAACTTCCATCTGTAAAGTGGGCGATAATCCATCGGTGGTTGAGCACTTTGGCATCGTCTATTTGCATAGCACCTGCCATTCCCGCATAAGGTATTAAAGGATTGTCTCCAGTTTGTGCCTCATTGGTTTTTAAGAGTTTTTTTGTTAGAAAAACATCCCAATTTTGTTCTTTACTAAAAGTCTGATTGAGATAAGCCTTTGATTTGGGATTGCCTGATAAGGAGAAACGGTCGCTGGATTGCAAGGAGTCAATATAGTTTTTAAAGCTATTGATAGAATCTTCTAAACTTATAGCATACTGAATATTGTTGTCATAAGATTCGTTGGTCAATTTGAGTTCTTTTTTCAATCCTTTGGTATCCTTGATAAGATTGTAGGAATTGTATATGAAATATCCACTTACAATTAGCAGAAAAACAATCAGATATATGGATAATTTTTTCATTACAAGACCTTTATAATTTTGCCATAAAATTACGTAAAAAAATGACAATAAAAAAGTCGCTTGAAAAACACAAGCGACTTTAATGAAAATATTAATAATTTAGGCTTTTGAAGCATTTTTTTTATCTAAATATTTCACGAATATTTTGTCATAAAAAACCAAAGCCAAGAATGTAAATATACCAATACCAACAAAAATATATAGTATTTCATTGGGGTGATAGGTATCCCATAAATGAGTGGTTAGTTGATCTGTATTCATATTAAGTTTAGTTGCTACTTGTTCAATGTATCCATTTTTGGTTATCTCTGGTTCAATATCTTTTAAGACATTTCCTGCTTTATCCACCGCTTTAAATCCAGTTTTGGTATAATGAATCAATTGACCATTATCATCTACCATTTCAAGTCCTTTTGACATAGCTTCATTTTGTGCTAAACTAATTTTAGCAGATATTTTACCATATACGCTTCCTGAAAGCCAACCTGCAATTTTGTTACCAACAAATACGGGTAAAAAATAAGTTCCCATATAAAGTGCTTCTTTACCTTTGGGAGAAATTTCGGCTATATAAGCTGAAAATTTAGGATTTGCAGTCATTTCACCAATAGCAAAAATAATGATACCTGCTATAATAAATAATCCATCTCTGAAATAAAATGTTAATCCAATACCAATAGAAACAATAATGAAACCAATAATCATAGCGTTTACAGGTTTCCATTTTATTATAACATAAGATATTAACATTTGTAAAATAATGATTGAAAACGCATCTAAGTTAACTAATAGTTCTGGTTTTGCAATAGCCTCTTTACCATCGCTAATAAGAGAAGACAAAATAGGAGAGAAGTCATAAATACTAGTATAAAGTTGTTTTAAATCTACCCAGTCTTGAATGTATTTTGGTAAAGTATAAAATAGTTGGTTAAACAATGTCCAGAAACCAATCATAATAAATAATAAAACAGTCAGTCTAGAATCTTTTAGTGCTTCCCAAATATTTATAAATGAATGTTTAATGGTTTCCCATAGACTATCATTAGTCTTTTCTACTTCATCTTGTTTAAAAAAGAAAATATTAAATAATAAGTTTACAAGTATAACGGCAGTAGCCATATGAAATGCAATAATCCAATTTGATTCACCTCTTAATTTTCCTACAACAAAAGGTCCTATCCAACCACCAATATTTACCATCATATAAAAAACACCAAATCCCATTGATGAATTTTTTTCAGTGGTCGTTCTAGTAACAATAGCAGAAGCAACGGGTTTGAACATTGCTGCTCCTATTCCTAGAAATAGGAATACAAAATAAAATGTCCAATATGAATGTACATATCCAAGTGTGGCATAACCTATTGCTAGCATAATAAAAGAAATAATTAGACTAAATTTATAGCCAATTCTATCAGCAATAGCACCTGTAATAATAGGTAAAAAGTAGAGAAGTGCGGTTATATCGCCAATGATTTTACCACCTTGATCATCTGTAAAACCAAGACCATTTATATCTTTAGAAGCAACGAGATACATAGCTAATATAGCGAACATGCCATACCATGCAAAGCGTTCTAATAGTTCGAAAACGCTTGCCATCCAAAATCTTTTTGGAAAGGATTTCATCAAAGGAATAAATCCTATTTTTTTTTCTTCACTCATAATATTTACAATTTTTAGTTAAAATCTTGTTGCTGTAAATAGTAACAAGGTTTATATATTTTTAATTTATTGTTTAATGAATTCCTTTCATAGCTTTGTTTAATAGTGGTGATAACAGTACGATTAAACCACCGGTGATAATCATAATCCACATGATAAAAGGATATAGTGGAATTTCAGTTTGAAATGAAATTTCTAATTTATGCAATAAGCCTTTAAGCATACCTGCCATAAAATTACCTGCTGCAAAACTTGCCATCCACAAACCCATAACGACTGAAACTAATTTGGCAGGAGCTAGTTTGGTAATCATTGACAACCCGATAGGTGAAAGCATCAATTCACCTAAAGTTAATAATACATATACTGATATTAACCACCAAGCGGATACTTTAACGCCGGTATCAGCTATATGTTGCGCTTGTGTCATTACAAAGAAGGCAACAGCACCAAGGAATAGACCTAAAGCAAACTTAATAGGTGTTCTTGGGTTGAATTTTAATTTATCTAATTTTAGCCACATTATTGAAAAAAGTGGTGCAAAAATCAGAATTGAGAAGGAGTTGACATTTTGAAACCAAGTTGCAGGTATTTCAGGACCTGCAGCTGCGTATTTAATAATAGCCAATATGCCAAAAAACAAAGTAGTATATCCACTATATTTGCCAATTACTTTTGCAGAATCTAATTTTTGTTCACTATCGGAATATACTTTTATATAAATGGAATAAACCCAAATAAGTAGTGCAACACCTGCTAATATGCCCCATACAAGGATATTGATATTGGTGAAAAATTCAGGAAGTGCAAAACTATTTAATTTTCTATCGGTATTATCTCTTGCAAATAGACTAAATGTGCCACCTGCTTGTTCAAAACCAGCCCAAAATACAATATTAAAAATGGCTAAGACAATAATAACTGACATTCGGCTCCATTCGTCTGCGCCATTTGTGCCTTTAAAAATAATATAAAATAAAGCGATAAAAATAATTGCCAGCCCGCCATAAGTAATAACATCTGTAACAACATCTGGCAATAAACGCCAAACAAAAATAAAGATGAAAGTTGTTATGACCAATCCGATTGCATAAACAAATATATCTTTCCAATCTTTTCCATCTAAAATATTTTTATCTTTAGAAGTNCTNGGNGGNAATCCTTCGTGATTCAAAGTATGTTCTTTCATTTTAAGCCATAAAACACCTAATATCATGCCGATTCCGGCAGCGAGGAAACCATAGCCCCAATTTACTTGTTCGCCAAGTCCACCNGCAATNAAAGTGCCNAAAATNGCACCTAAATTAATACCTAAATAGAATATATTGAAAGCGGCATCTTTCATTGGGTCATTGTCGTCATAAAATTCGCCAACAACTGTTGAAATATTGGGTTTAAAGAAACCGTTACCAATAATAAGTACACCCAATCCAAAATTAAAGATAAACAAACGTGTTGCCGGATCTAATGAATGTGCCATTAAGGAACTACTTGCCAATAAAAACTGACCAATAGCCATAACAATTCCACCAATATAAACCGTTTTTCTTTGTCCTAGAAATTTATCGGAAATCCAACCACCAAGTATGGGCGTTAAATAGACTAAACCTGTAAATAATGCATAGACTTCTAAGGCAGATTCTTCATTTAACCCAAAGCCGTCATTTACTAATTTAGCTGTTAGATATAAAGTAAGTAAGGCGCGCATGCCATAATAACTAAATCTTTCCCACATTTCAGTGCCAAAGAGCGTGTACAGTGCCCTTGGATGTGTTTTTCTAAATTCTTGTTTCATAATTTTTATATTTTATTTTGTTCAACTTATAAATAATCTTCAATATAACGCAACATCTTTTTAAACAGATGGTTACGTGTTTTTTTGCCATAAATGCTATGATTTTTATCGGTGTAAATCATCTCGTCAAAGGCTTGGTCGTTCTCTTGTAATTCTTTTGCCAATCGCATACTGTTTTGTACATGTACATTATCATCTTCACTACCGTGAACCAATAAGAATTTGCCTTTTAGACCGTTGCTAAAAAACAAGGGTGAATTGTCATCATATCCACTAGGGTTTTCTTGTGGTGTTTGCATATATCGTTCGGTATAAACCGTATCGTAAAAGCGCCAATTGGTAACAGGAGCTACAGCAATTGCCATTTTAAATACATCAGCTTTTTTGAGTATGGCGTTGCTCGACATATAACCACCAAACGACCAGCCCCAAATTCCAATTCTATTTTTGTCAATATAACCAATGTCTTGCAAGGATTTGGCAACTGTTGTAATGTCTTCTAATTCTAATTTGCCCAATTGTTTGTAAGTTGATTTTTTAAATTTTGCGCCACGTCCTCCAGTGCCTCGCGAATCTATTGAAACTACGATATAACCTTTTTGGGCTAACAAATAATGAAAGTAATCATTGGAGTTGTTCCAAGTGTTTAATACAGTTTGAACATTTGGTCCACTGTATTGATAGATTAAAACCGGGTATTTTTTACCGGCTTCTTTCATTTCTGGTTGAATTATATAGGCATTTAGAGCTGTGCCATCAGCAGCGTTAAAGTTTGTGAATGCTTTTTCGGCTATTTGATAGTCTTTTAATTTGTCTAAAAGCGCTTTGTTGTCGATGATGGTTTTGAGTACTTTACCGGTTTTGGTTTCATTGACGGTGAATGTATATGGAATTTTTGTGCTGGAATAAGTGTTGATAAAGTACTTATGATTGGCACTAAATTCGGCGTCAGAAGTGCCTTTTTGGGGACTTAATAATTTTTTATCTGTTCCATTTAGTTTGATACTGTAAATGCTTCTATTGATCGACCCATTTTCAGTGGATTGGTAATAAATACGTTTGGTTTTGGTATCAAATCCGTAAAAATCTGTAATTTCCCAGTTTCCTTTGGTTATTTGACGAATTATTTTGCCTTTGTAATCATATAAGTAAAAATGGTTGTAGCCATTTGCTTCACTAGACCAAATAAAATTGTTATTTGGTAAAAAAGTAAGATTGTCTGTTGCTTCTAAATCTATATAAGTATTGGATTCTCTTTTTAATACAAGACCTGTTTTTTTGTATTTTGTATTGTGTTTAAACAATTTTAATACATTTTGATGACGATTAAGCGTTATAATACTTAGACAATTTGGATCAAAACTCCATTTAATTCGGGGTATATATTCAGCGTTTTTAATCTCAGGTTTAGTTATCTTTTTAGTTTTTACATTATATATATGTACGGATACTTTTGAATTTTTTTCACCGGCTTTGGGATATTTGAAGGTTTCAACTGTTGGATATAATTCTTTTCCATAATGCATCATTGAAAATTCGGGTACTTCGGATTCGTCAAATTTTAGAAAAGCAATTTGTGTACCGTCATGGTTCCATTCATAGGCTTTGCTCAAGCTGAATTCTTCTTCGTAAACCCAGTCGGGAATGGCATTTATGATGTGATTTTTTTTGCCGTCAAAGGTGATTTGTGTAATTTTATTATTTTGTAAGTCTTTGTAATATAAATTGTTATTTTTTACAAATGCTATTTTATTATTGTTTGTATTAAAAGATGGTTCTTGTATTTTATCATCATCAATTTTTGTCAATTTATTGTTTGTCCGGTCGTACACATAGTAAATTCCTTTGCGGGAATGACGATAAATCTGTTTGATTTTTGAACCGATAATAATTTTATTTTCGTCCTTTGAAAATTGATATTCAAAATATCCGACAGAAGGATAATTTTTGGTAGAAAAAACAGTGGCAATTTTTTGTTGCGTTGGGTAATCGTAAATGCCTATTTCATAAGTCCTTTCTTCACGATTCACATCAATTTTTGAATATTGATCAGATTTTGGCATTGCTTGTAATCCATATAGGTAGTCGGGGCGAAAAGTACCTTTCCAGATATGGTTAATTGTGATTTGTTTTTGTTGCCCAAAAGCGGAAATTGAAATGAATAATAAAAGTAGGCGCAATCGCTTCATAAAGAAAAAATATTTTAATGTGCCAAAGTAATCATTTTTTTTAAAATGAACATTAGATTAAGTAGGTTTTTTGATTTTTACTTCATTGCTTATTATAAAAACGATGTATTTTTTGTTAAATCTAAGATTTAGGCAGTGTATCTTCCGTTTTTGTCTAATTGTTATTGTTTGACAGTATGCTAGATTTTGTAGTATGATTCACATTAAAAATTTTTCACAAAATTTGTTGCTTTTTTTTTGTTTTAATCCATCTTTATCCACAATGTCAGTTTTGATGCTATGGTGATTTTATCTTTTATTTCATTGATTTTTTTGCACAGGTCATTAAACTATGCTTATTTTTTTATGATTGTATATTTAATTTTTATTCAAATGTATTCAACCAAATGACTGTAATATCTTAGTTTATATTATTCTTATTGTTTGAAGATAATGAACAAAAAAAAAGCGCCCAAATTGGACGCTTATCTATATAATTAATTTTTCTGAAAAAACTTCTCTTTTTTAAGTTCTTCAATTTCTTTTTCATTGAATAATGATTTAATGGCTTCCATTCTATGTGTATGTCTTTTTTGACCATAAATCCAATCGTATTGTTTACCCATTTGTGATTTAGGACGGAACCATTTTTCGTCAGGATTTTTTTCTTCGTCGTATCTAAATTCTTTCCATAGTTTAACACGTTCATTTGCTTGTGTGGGGCTTTTCCATTTTCGCTCATCTCCAAAACGCATACGCCAAACCACGTTTAGCTCATCGATCATTTTTTGATCAAATTCGGCCATTTTTGGATAGATATATTGATTAAACCTAGTAATATACCTGGTTTTTATTGGTTTTGGATCGTTAAATAAGTTGGTGGTAAATTTGAAAATCAAATCTTTGGGTCTGTTGCTGTGTAATTTAAAATCAAATCCCATTTTTAGGATTTCATCCATCATTTCTTGATCATTTCTACTTTTTATGCCCGTAAGAAAAGTTCCCAAATTTTTACCATTGTATTCAAAACGGTGGTTCACTTGGATATTCACGCCTTCGTCTATTGCTTCTTGCAATAATTTAAACCAATCTTCTTTTTTTAAATTTTTTCTTTTTCCCATTTTTTTAAATTTTGTTTGTAAGTATTAATTATTAAGTTTAATGCTACTATAACAAATTAATGTGTAGTAAGCATTAGTTGTTGTATTGCGAATATACGCATTATTATTTTAAAGAGGTGTAAAAATATTATATTTTTATGCTTTATTTTGCATTTTTGTATTTATAGGTATTTATTTTTATTTTTTTATGAAAAAAACAAAAGAAATCTTTTAAATTTTAGTTTTTATTAATACTTTTTGTTTGGCTTTTTGCTTGATTTAAGCAATAAAACACATTAATTAATTAATTTTTTTATGTAATAGGAGTATGTGTTTTATTTAATTTGTTTTTTATAATAAGGAATCCTTTTCTTTTTGTGCTTTTTGTATCAATGTATTACTTTTTTCTTTAGCATTTTTTAATAATATTTTTGCTTTATTCTGTGCTTTTGTTTCTAAATCATTTGCTTTTTTGTTTGCTTCTTTGTTTATTTTTTTTGCCAAAGATTGGGCTGCTATTTTTTTAAATGGATCGTTGCCTGCTTTTTGAATGATATTTTCTCCTTGTTTTTGTGCTTCAATTTTTATTTTTTCGCCTACTTTTTTTGATTCTGCTATTAGTTTGTCAGCTTGTTTCTGTGCCATTGTATTTAATTTATTTGCTTGTAATTTAGCTTGTGTAAGTAATGAATCAGCTTTTTTTTGTGCAGATTTTAGTGCTTTTTCTTTTGTGTCATCTACAATTTTTTCTGCTTTATCGGTTAGGACTTTTGTAATAATTTCTTTGGTTGATTTTCCTTCATATCCATCGATTAGGGGTAATATTTTTGGATGATTATAATCGCCAGATATATTAAATTTTATTTTTATGATGTCCGGTAGTTCGGTGTCTAATCCAAGTTTGTCAAGTTTTCCGACTAGATTTTCAATTATTGAAGTCGCTTTGTTTCCAAGTTTTTGTTTTGGTACATTTAGGTATAAGTCAAAATCTATTTTTTGTTCTAAATTTACGGTTCCGCTTAATTTGGCATTCATATCATTTAGTTTAAAACCAAATGGTTTAACCTTCATTTCGCCATTTTCAATTGAGAAATGTGTTTTAATTTGTTCAATTGTCGGTTCACCTAATTCTTGAATATTTAATAATTGACTTATTTTTTTTAAACTATTTACATTGTTTATTTTGATATTGTCGGTGTCGAAATTTCCAGAAGCATCCATTGTTTTTAAGATCGGATTCATTTGATTGTCTAAATTGACCTGCATTGTCATATTGGAAAAAAAAGCGCCTTGTACTTTTTTTAAGATAGGTGCAAAAGTTTCAAAACTGGTAAAAGTATTGGCTGCTTTTTTAATGGATATTTTTTCCATATTTATAGACATCTCTGATTTATTAATGTTGCTTGATGTGTCGTAAATTCCGGTAATATTGAGTTGCCCGTCCAAAGCTTCTGTTAAGATTCCTGAAAGGCTGGCTTTTTGGTCTGCAATTTTTATTTTACCTTTTACTTTTTGTAAGTTCATTTTTTTGTAGTCAACATTATCGGCATCAGCTATAAAATCTATAGAAATATTTTTTGGAATTTTTATGCTTTGCATACTTGTTGTATCAACTTCTTTTTCTGAGCTGATTTTCATCAATTCATTTAGGTCTATATTGTCTGAATGAAGGGCAAAATTAGCTTTTAATACTTTTTCTTTTTTTAGTAAATAACTAATGTAATTTTGGATATCACCTGTTAAATTGAAATCGCTTTTGCCAAATTGACTATTGAATTCTTGTACTTTAAGTGCTTGAGGATTAACCTGTAATTTGGCATCTGAAACTGTAATTGGATAAGCTAATGAATCTCCTTTAATAATTAAATTTTTTAAGTTGAAATATCCTTTGGCATCAAATTTATCAAAAGCTTGTTTTTCAATGTCAGACACACGTCCTTTTAGATGAAAATCAGTATCTAAAATACCTTTTAAAATGCTAATTTCAGGGATATAAATACTTTGTTTTAATGTTGATAAATCTAAATTACTTTTAAATTGTGTATTTATAAATGGGTCAGTTGTTGGATTTTTTATTTTTAGCATTCCTGTTGTGTTGCTGCCGGCAATATCAAAGTGTATTTTTTGTACATCTATTATAGTTTGGTCAAGATTTTTTCCACCGGGAAAATTAATTTTACTTATGGCATTGATGTTTTTTATGCTTTGTGGTAGATCAGCATATTTAATAAAGCCATTTTTTAGGTTAAAATTAATCCCATAAGCGGGATATGATTTTTCGTTATAAGTACCTTTTACAAAACCTTTTATTTGTGCCAGCCCTTTTGTTTTTGTTCCTTTTAAATCGGGCATATATTCTTTGGGGATGAGCGAAAGCAAATTTTTGAGTTTGTTTTGTTTTGTTTCAAAATTGATGTCCATATTAATGTCATCTCCTTTTAAATTGAAAAACATATCCGAAGTAAGTTCTAAATCATTGATAGTTAATAACATATCTTTGATGGTATAGGTTGTAAAATCATTTTCAATTAATACTTGCATTTTTGCATTTGTATTTGCTTTATTAATATAATGTATGCCATCGTATTTTACATCTATACTTTTTGCAGTAGTTTGGTTTGTAAGTAAGTATGATTTGTCGCTAAATATGCCCGTTCCAGTATGGTTTAGTTTTTTTATTTTAAAATAAAGATTTGTAGCTTCGTCATCATAAGTGATATTGGAATTAGAAATACGATACTTTTCTATTTTGATGGTATAACTTTTTTCAGGTTGCTCATCATTATCTGTTGATTCCTTTACGATGTCATAATTAGTTTTTGCGTTTTTAAGCACTTTGATATGTACATCTGCACCTACAATATTGATTCTTTTTATTTCTAAATCTTTGTTAAAAAGTAATTTTTTGAAATTTAAACTCAATCCAAAATTGTCTATGACTGCGAGTTTTGTTTTAGCAAATTCGTCAATACCTTCAATTGTAATATTTTTAACATTGACATGCAGATTGGGAAAGTCTGTAAGTAACGAAAGCGATACATCTTTATAATCCACTTTGGCATTAACGGCATTATTTATTTCTGATTTGATAACATTTTCAATTCTATTTTTAAAAATATATGGAACAGAAAATAAAGTAATAATTATCACAAGTAAGATACTAAATAGTATTTTTATTAATTTTTTCATTGTTTTTTGAATTTATCTTGCAAAATTAAGAATTTTTATTTGAAATATCATTTTTAAAGTTAAGTTATTTAGAACAGTTCTAAATATCAGTAAAATATGGTAGAATGTCATTTTTTATATATCTTTGGCAACAGGAAAAAATAAGTATAAATTAACATAATCTTAAGGTTTATTAATTCATTATAATTAAATGTAAGGAATTAAACCAAAAAAATCAAAATAATAAACTTATGAAAAAATGCAAGATGATTTTGAAAATTAGTTCGATAACGAGAGTCGGATTGATTTTATTGTTGTTAATGAGTTTTACAGCATTTGCCCAAAACACTCATTTCAATAAAATTTCGTTTGTTAACCTTGCTTTTAATGTTGCATCTGCTCAGACACAGCAAATGGAAACGCATGTGCAAAATACATTACAAGTTGCAGGAAAAGACGCGCAAAAAAAAGTAAAAAAACAGGAAACGGATGGTCATTCACAACCAAAATATGATATAATTAATGACAAGTTTAAGGATTTAGGTCCTGGTAATAACACATTGAAATTTATCATCGCCTTAGTCGTTTTTTTATTGGCTTTTTGGGCTGTTGGAAAAATGAAAGGAAAGGTGAAATGGCTTGCTGTTATTGGCGTTTTACTTGCCTTGGGATATATTTCAAAAATTACATATACCGAAGCGCGTGCTCTAGGTCGTCAGCAAGGATACGCACCAGTACAACCGATTTGGTTTTCACATAAAATACACGCCGGACAAAATGCTATTGATTGTGAGTATTGTCATTCTGATGCTCGTTCGAGCCGTTATGCAGGCGTACCCAGTTTAAATGTATGTATGAATTGTCACATTCAAGTTAAAGAAGGAAAAGTATCAGGAAGTACTGAAATTGCTAAAATATATGAGCATTTGGGTTACAATCCTACTACAATGCAATATGATAAACCAGGAAAACCTGTTGAATGGGTAAAAGTGCATAACCTACCTGATCATGTTTATTTTAACCATTCGCAACACGTGCAAACCGGTAATGTAGAATGTGAAGATTGCCACGGACCTGTAGAAGAAATGGATAGACTCGTTGAGTATAACGAATTGGCTATGGGTGATTTTTGTTTGAAATGTCATCGAGAAACAGGTATTGACAAATCTAATCCTTATTACAAACACTATAAGTTTAAGGATATGAAAAAAGATGATAAAATAACAGTTGATAAAATTGGTGGCACTGATTGTTCAGCTTGTCATTATTAATAAAAGTATTTCATGTGAAATTATTTGTGAATTGTACGAACAAATTACGAATGCTTTCAAATGTTATCAAAAAAAATATGAAATAATACACATATGAAAAAATATTGGAGAAGTTTAGAAGAGTTAGAAAGCGTTTCAAAAAATGAAGCGATTGAACCATCGATAGAATTTCCGACAGATGGTCTTTCCAAAGACGAAATAAAAAACAAATATGTTGCCAGTAGAAGAGATTTTTTAAAATTAATAGGTTTTTCTACAGCTTACGCTGTGGCTGCAACCAGTTGCCAACAACCTGTCCGTAAAGCAATACCATTTTTGCAACGTCCTGAAGGAATTACCCCGGGAGTTGCCAATCATTTTGCTTCTACTTTGCACACTGCTGATGATTATGCAAGTGTTGTTGTAAAGGTAAGAGATGGTCGCCCCATTAAAATTGAAGGAAATAAATTATCTAAAATAACGCAAGGTGGTACCAATGCGCGTATGCAAGCAATCGTGTTGGATTTGTATGATACAGCTCGATTACAACATCCTATGAAGGCAGGTAAAAAAACGACTTGGCAAAATGCGGATGCTGAAATTAGTAAAGCTTTAACACAAGTTGCTACTGCAGGCGAAAAAATTTATATTTTAGCAGGTACCGTTATCAGTCCGTCAACTAAAAAGTTATTTGAAGATTTTAAAGTAAAATATCCTACGGCAGAAGTTGTATATGTCGATCCGGTTTCTTATTCAGCTATCTTGGATGCCAATGAAGCTACATTTGGTAAAGCATCTATTCCTTCTTATCATTTTGACAAAGCCAAAGTAATTGTTGGTGTTAATGTCGATTTTTTGGGTACTTGGTTGTCGCCTGTACAGTTTGCAGCCGATTATGCCAAAACAAGAGATTTGACAAAAGGTCAGAAAGAAATATCGCGTCATTATCAGTTTGAAACCTTGATGAGTCTTACCGGAAGTAATGCAGATTATCGTCAAGCGATAAAACCGGCACAAGAGAAAAAATTATTGATTAAATTACACAATGCTATCGCTACCAAATTGGGTGGCACAAGTATTAAGGCGCTTGATTGTAAACATGATATTAAAAAAGTAGTAGGTGATTTATTGGCAAACAAAGGAAAATCTTTAGTGGTTTCCGGTACCAATGATAAATCTATTCAGGTGATTGTGAATGCCATTAATAATATGTTGGGCAATTATGGCACAACATTAGATATGCAAAGAGAAACCTTGTTAAAACAAGGACGTGATGCCGCAATACATCAAGCTTTTACCGATATGAATGATGGAAAAGTTGGTGCTGTAATATTGTATAATTATAATCCTGCTTATACTTGTCAAAAGTCAGATAAAAAGATTGCTGCCCTAAAAAAAGCAAAATTAAGCGTATCTTTAACAGATAAAATGGATGAAACCGCTCAAAATGTTCAATATGTATTACCTGTTGATCATTTTTTAGAAGCTTGGTCTGATGCAGAACCTATTAAAGGTTATTTTAGTTTGGGACAACCTACTATTAATAAATTGTGGGATACACGTGCACCTCAAGAAAGTTTTATGAGTTGGGCAGGTCTTACCGGAACTTATTACGATTATATGAAAAAGTATTGGGTGACCAATATACTTAAATATAATAATCAAAGCGATGAAAAACCAGCTAATGCAACTGAGACTGAAACGGCCCAAGACGATACCATTTTAGATTTGGCTTCCGGCTGGACAAAAACCTTGAGAGATGGTATTTATGAAATGAAAGTTACGGCAGAAGCACCTGTATATCAAGCAGAATATATAAAATCAAATGAAGCGGAAATTACCGCCTTTAAAAAACCTGATGGTGTACATTTAGTTATTTATGAAACAATTGGAATGGGCACAGGTTTGATGGCAAACAACCCTTGGTTACAAGAGATGCCGGATCCTATTACCAAAGCTACTTGGGATAATTATGTAACTATTTCTCCTAAAATGGCCAAAGATTTAGGGCTTAAAAACGAAGATGTATTGGCGGTTAAAGGCGAAAATCTTTCAGTAGAATTACCCGTAATTGTTCAGCCAGGACAAGATAATAGTACCGTTGGTATTCCTTTGGGATATGGACGTACAGCTGCGGGACCAGTTGCCGATCAAGTGGGTGGTGCAAATGCTGCCGGTTTTATGCTAAAAGCCAACGATAATAAAGTGTATAGTAGTATTCCTGTAAAAATTAATAAAACTGGAAAAACTTACGAACTTGCATTGACACAAACGCATGATACAATGGAAGGTAGGGCAGAAGATATTGCCCGTGAAACAACGATTGGCGCTTGGCAAAAAGACAAACATTCAGGTAATGAAAAACATGTCTTTTTTAAAGATAAATTAGAACATGTCAACTTATATAAAGAAGGTTATAACCCCGAAGATTACCCGGGACATCACTGGGGATTGGCAATAGATTATAATAAATGTACCGGATGTAGTGCTTGTATTATTGCGTGTCAGGTAGAAAATAATATTGCCATTGTTGGTAAAGACCAAGTAAGACGCAGACGTAATATGCAATGGATGCGTATCGATAGATATTACTCAACCAAAGAAGAAAAATTATACTCAGAAGTTGAAGAGAGCCCTGAAGTATTTCATCAGCCTGTAATGTGTCAGCACTGTGATAATGCCCCTTGTGAAAATGTTTGTCCGGTGGCGGCAACACCACATACCAAAGAAGGTTTGAACTCTATGGCTTATAACCGTTGCATTGGTACAAGATACTGTATGAACAACTGTCCTTATAAAGTAAGGCGTTTCAACTGGTATAATTTTGTAGAAGGTGGCGACTATAATTATTTATTTAATGACGAAGTAAAACGAATGGTTTTAAATCCTGATGTGGTAATTCGTCAAAGAGGTGTTGTAGAAAAATGTACGATGTGTGTACAAAGAATTCAAGAAGGAAAATTAAAAGCTAAAAATGAAGGAAGAGCACTAAAAGATGGTGAAATTCAAGTAGCTTGTGAACAAGCTTGTCCTTCTAATGCTATTGTGTTTGGTGATACAAATATGCCGGATGCTAATATTGTCAATCTGTTTAAGGATGAAAGATCTTATGGATTATTAGAAGAGTTAAAAACACTACCAAGTGTGGTTTATATGACCAAAGTAAGAAATAAGGACGAAGAACCTAAAACGGAAGCTTAATCAAATTAAAAATAATCAATTATGTATAATAAAAGTGTCAGAGGCGAATTAATTCTAGGTAATAAGACCTATGCGGATATTACCAATGATGTATTAAGATCGCAAGAGGAAAAAGCACCGCTTTGGTGGTGGATTTCTTTTGCCTTATTTTTTATATTGATGTCCATAGGTATAGGATGGGCAATTCCTAAAACCATTGCCACCGGTATTGGACTTTGGGGAAACAATAACCAAGTACCTTGGGGTTGGGCAATTATCAACTTTGTATGGTGGATTGGTATTGGGCATGCTGGTACAGCTTTCTCTATTTTCTTGTTGGTATTCAGACAAAAATGGAGAACATCTATCAACCGTGCGGCAGAAGCAATGACGGTTTTTGCGGTGTTAGCAGCCGGACTATTTCCTGCTATTCACGTAGGACGTCCTTGGGATGAAATATTTATTTTTCCTTATGGACCTAACTCTCGTGGTCTTTGGGTAAACTTTAATTCTCCATTATTATGGGATGTTTTTGCAATATTAACATATTTAACCACATCGGCTATATTTTGGTATATCGGTATGTTGCCTGATTTTGCTACTATTAGAGATCGTTCAACCGGATTTAAGAAAAAAGTATTTACAGCCGTTAGTTTGGGATGGGTAGGTAAAATGTCATCTTGGCGTAAGTTTGAAGATGCACTCGCCATTTTGGGTGGTTTGGCTATGCCGTTGGTAATTGCTGTTCACTCTATTGTATCGACCGATTTCTCGGCAGGTATTTTACCCGGATGGCACGAAACTATTTTTCCCCCTTTCTTTGTCGTAGGTGCTATATTCTCTGGATTTAGTATGGTGGTTACTTTGATGGTGATTATTCGAAAAGCTTTCAAGTTACAAGATTATGTTACCGATGACCATTTTGATGCCATTGCACGGATTATTACATTTGTGAGTTTGATTATGGGATCGGCTTATTTGATTGAATTATTTATAGCTTGGTATTCCGGAAATACTTATGAAAGTTATGTATTTACCGAGAATTATTTTAAAGGACATTATTGGCTTCCTTATTGGTTAATGATAATATTTAACGCATTCTTACCACAATTATTTTGGTTTAAAAAGATTAGAAGAAATTTAAAAGCTATTTTTATCATTACAATATTCGTTAACGTGGGTATGTGGTTAGAAAGATACAACATAGTTGTGCCACCGGCAGCAGAAGATTTCTTACCGGCTAACTGGTTCCATTATTCGTCAACTATTATTGACAAATGGGTTTATTTAGGAACTATTGGATTATTTGGTGTGGGTGTATTGTTATTCATACGATTTGTGCCAATGTTGGCAATGAACGAACTAAAACAGCAGGCAAAACGCCAAACAGAATTGGTACCTACTGAAGAAGAAAAAGAATCATTTAAAAAATTTTTGAACAATGAGTAGATTAATAGCTGTCTATAACGACGATAATAAATTAATGGATGCTGCTGACCAATTGGTTCAGATGAATGCACCTGTGGAAGAGGTCATTACGCCTTTTGTCATCGAAGAATTGTTGGCAAAGTTTCATGTTAAATCAAATATTCCATTATTGGCATTCTTTTATGGCGTGATGGGAATTACAAGTGTTTTTGCTGCATTGTACTATACTTTTGTGGTAGATTATCCTTTAAATATTGGTGGAAAACCGAGTTTGAGTTTAACTTTTCCAATCTTGATGTTTGTAGGAACCGTTTTGGTAACGGTATTATCTACTGTGGTAACATTCTTTTATCAAGATAGTTTAAAACCCGGTAAAGTATTGGATTTTGAATATCCCGGAATGAATGATGATAAGATGATTGTCTTGATTGATAAATCTAAGATAAACGCTGATATGGAAACCAAACTTCGCGATATGTTTGCAAAAACCGGTGCGGAAAAAGTAGAGGTAGTTGAATAAGAATGATAAAATTTTATAAAATGAAAAAATATATTATAATAATATTAATAGGTTTAGGATTCATGACTTCCTGTAACCACCAACAAGAAAATACCAGTTGGGATTATATGGGTGATTTTGATATGTATTATTCAAAAGCATATGAATCTTATAGTCCAGATAAGCATTTTAAAAATGGTATGACACTTCAAAAACCTATTGTAGGAACGGTAGCAAGAGAATGGACGGATTACGAACCCTATCCATTTACAGATAAATTTGGTGATAAATTAAAAGCCGGACGTGTATTGCATAATCCGCTCACTAATTCTAAAAAGAATATTGCAACGGGTAAATTGAAATACAATATATATTGTGCGCTTTGTCACGGTTTTGAAGGTAAATCAGATGGATCCATTACAAAAGTTAAAAATGCGAAGGGAAATAAGGTTTATCCGGTACCGCCTGCAGATTTGACAACTGATTTGATCCAAAATAAACCGGATGGTGAAATTTATCATGTAATTACAATGGGATCAGCAGTAATGGGATCACACACTTCTCAAATTAGCCCTGAAGATCGATGGAAAATTATTCTTTATATTAAGAATGGTTTAAAAAAATAATTTAAAACTACGACAATGGAAAAAAAGTTTATATTTTCAAAAAAATTAAAAACGATTAGTTTTGTTTTGATATTGATAGGGATTGTTACTGGTGTGTTAGCCTTTATGCATGATGGAAATCGGTTTTGGGCAAATATTTTATTTAGCAATTATTTCTTTTTGATTTTAACATTGGGGGCACTTTTTTGGTTGGCACTTCAATATATTGCGGAAGCCGGATGGTCAGCTGCTTTTAAAAAAGTACCGCAATCAATGGGTGCTTATTTAATGCCGGCTATGTTGGTGATGCTTGCATTGGTATTTTTTGGTTTAAAATATGTTTATCCTTGGTCTAATCCTGAAGGACATATTGATGATTATAGTAAATATCCTGAGTTTAAAAAGATTTTGGATATAAAAGCGCCTTATTTAAATGATACTTTCTTTATTATTAGGACCATTATTTACTTTTTGGTTTGGTGTGGTACAGCAGCTCTTTTGAGAAGATTTGCTAAGAAGGAGGATGCTGATAAATCACAAGCCTTAAAATGGTTTGAAAAAAGTAGATTTTACTCTAAAGTCTATATTTTTGCATTTGCTTTGACTTTTATTTTTGCAGGTTTTGATTATTTGATGTCACTTGAACCTTTTTGGTACAGTACTTTATTTAGTATTAAAGAGTTGATTTCAGGTTTATTTCACAGTTCTGCATTGATCATTATTATTCTGTTCTATTTGTATAAAAAGGGTTATTTTCCTTTTATGAATTCTTCGCATTGGCATGATTTTTCCAAATATGTTTTTATGGGATCAATTCTTTTTGCCTATGCTTGGTATTTCCAATATATGCTAATTTGGTTTGGAAATATTCCGGAAGAGGGCGAATATTATTTTTTAAGAAGATTTCATTTTTCTCAAAATCTATTTACTTTGAATATTGTCATTAATTTCTTTTTGCCTTTTATTATTTTATTACCCAATAAATTGGCAAAGAATCCCAAAGTATTGGTTTCCGTTTCATTTTTAATATTGGTAGGCCTTTTCTTAGATGTTTACCTTTCTGTATTCCCTCCTTTGGTTCATTCATTTGTGGGTATGGAACACACACATCCTGTATTTGGCTTGTATGAAATAGGTATATTCTTAGGATTTTTAGGTATTTTCTTATTTGTTGTATTCAATAAATTATCAAAAGAGAAAACTATTTTACCTGTTAACCATCCTTATTTAGAGGAGAGTGTATTACATCACAATGTGCATTAATAGGTTGTAAAAAAATATTTAAAAGGATGTTGGTAATATTATCAACATCCTTTTTTATGTTTGGCATAATTATTTCTGTAAGTATTTTAAATTTTTGTATTTTTGATTTTTAATAAGTTTTTATGATGAAGTATTTTTTATTAGTATTATTATCTGTTTCTTTTGGTTTTGGTGCTATGGCGCAGGTTCAAAAAGAAAATAGATTTGTGGTTAACTCTAAGGTTAATTCTCTACTACAAAAGCGTTATGACTGTTTGCAATTGCATAAAATTACGCAGAAATATTATCATGTTCAATTATATAATGGACAGCAAATAGGAAATGCCAGATCTATAAAAAATGAATTTTCTGCTAATTTCCCTGATATTAGTGTAAGTATTGAATGGGAATCTCCAGAATACAAAGTTTGGGCAGGTGATTTTGATACGAAACTCGCTGCTGATCAAGCGCTTCTGCAAATTAAACAAGCTTATTCCAATGCTTTTATTGTGAATCCTAAGAAATAAATAATATATTATTTATTCTATCAAAGCTTTTCGTAAAATACTTGCCGGATGTTCACTGTGTTTGTGTACACCATCTGTTATCTGATGTCTGCAACTGGTGCCTGAAGCTGCAATTGCTGTAGTATTTTTTGTTTTTCGAAGGCTTGGGAATAAGCGTAATTCTCCTATTTTCATACTCAAATCGTAGTGTTCTTTTTCATAGCCAAAACTTCCTGCCATACCGCAACAACCTGCATCTAACAAATTGACTTTATAATTTTTGGGAATTCTTAGAACAAAAGCACTATCTTCAGCTTTGCCCAGTGCTTTTTGATGACAATGTACATGAAGATCTATTTTTTTTGATTCTTCTGTAAAATCGGTAGCGCTAATATTTCCTTTTTCAAACTCCTTTTTGATAAATTCCTCAAACATATAAGTGTTTTTTGCGATTTTATTGGCTGAATCTTTTAGTTTTGGATTCTTGATAAGTTGGATATATTCATCTCTAAACATTAAGATAGCGGAAGGTTCAATACCGATAAGTGGGGTTTCATCGCTGATTATATCTTTGTAAATATTAACATTTTTGAAAGCAAGTGCTTGTGCTTGTTCTAAAAAGCCTTTGGAAATATAAGCACGTCCACTTTCAGCACTTTTAATAGTTTTTATTTCGTAACCTAAATGACTTAATACATAAATAAGATCTTTCCCGGGTTGTACATCCATATAATCAATAAATTCATCTATGAATACATAAACTGTTTGTTTGATATTTTTTTTGGCTTTGAGTGCCTCAGGATGTTTTTTTATCCAAGCAGAAAGACTTTGCTTTTCTAGAGGAGGCAAGGCTCGTTCTTTAGCAATTCCAGACATTTTTTTAAAAATATTTGCAAACCAATTTTGTTGAATAAAGAAATTATAAATTTGGGGAATTTGGCTAAAAAAAGCATTTATTTTTCCACTGTATGCAAACATTTTATTGCGAATGCTAAAACCATTGGCTTTTTGATATTGATACAAAAACTCTGATTTTAGTGCTGCCATATCTACCGTTGAAGGGCATTCAGATTTACAAGCTTTGCACGACAGACATAGCGATAAAGTTTCATAGAGTTCTTCATAATCAAATTTATTAATCTTGTTTGAATTGGTTAAGAATTCTCTTAAAGCATTGGCTCTGGCGCGTGTGGTATTTTTTTCGTCTAAAGTCGCTTGGTAACTTGGGCACATTACGCCACCGGCTTCCGGCGGTTTTCGACAATCTCCTGAGCCATTACATTTTTCGGTAGCGCGTAGTATGCCACCATCTTTTGTAAAATCAAATAAACTGGGAATTTCGGGTTCTTTTCTGTCAGGTACATAACGCAAATTTTCGTCCATTGGAAATGGATCGACAATTTTGTGGGCATTAAAGATATTTTCAGAATCAAATAATGTTTTGATTTCTTTCATTAATTGATAATTCTTTTCACCTACAATTATGGGAATAAATTCTGCCCGTACAATACCACTACCGTGCTCGCCGCTGATAGAGCCTTTGTATTTATGGGCTAAATCGGCAACTTCTGTTACCAGTTCTCTGTAAATACGAACATCGACAGATTTTTTTAAATTTAGAATGGGTCGTAGATGTATTTCACCGGCACCTGCGTGGGCATAATAAACCGGTTCTTTATCTTTCTGAAGCATTATTTGAGAGAAATCTTCAATATATTCGGGTAAATCGGTAATACGTACAGCTGTATCTTCTATACCGGCAATTGCTTTATCATCACCGGGTAAGTTGCCCAAAAGTCCTAGTCCGGCCTTGCGTAGTTCTTCAGCTTTTGCAGCTTCTTCTTCTCTTAATTTTGGAAATGCATAGCCTAAATTCCTACTTTGTAAATCTGTAATTAAATCGCCTGCTTGTTTTTCTAATAATTCGGGATCTTCGCCACGCAATTCCAACATTAATATGGCTTTGGGATCTCCTATTAAGAAATCGCGATAAGAACTGTATTTTGGGCTTTCTTTTGTGATGTTTAGGATGATATCATCCATTAATTCACATTGATATAAGTTGTGTTGCATAGCTGGCGAAACCGCTTTCATGCTTTGGTCAATATTTTTAAAATGTGCGGTAACCATTAACCTGTGTGAAGGAGGAAGTGGATCTAAATGCAGTTTGATTTCGGTCATAAATACCAAAGTGCCTTCTGATCCTGCTAAAATTTTGGCAAGGTTAAAATCATTTTGTTGATTGCCAAAAACATTGTTATTTAACAAACTATCAAGGGCATAGCCATTATTTCTACGGTGAATTTCCGGATAAGGCATGTTTTCTTCAATCTCTTTTACAACAGATTTGTCGGTGTATTTATCTCGAAAAAAACGATATATTTTGCCTTCTAAATCTGTTTGTTGTACTTTTTTATCAAAATCTGATTTGTTTAGATTGCCAAAAATTATGTTTTCACCATTGCTTAATAGTCCTTTTATTTCAAGTGCTTTATCACGTGAAACACCATATTTTATTGAAGTAGATCCACTGGAGTTGTTTCCAATCATACCGCCTAACATACACCTACTGGAAGTGGAAGTATTGGGCGCAAACCATAAATTGTATTCTTCTAAAAAGCGATTGAGATCATCTCTAATAACACCGGGTTGAATACGAATCCATTTTTCTTTTTCATTAAATTCTAAAATTTTAGTGAAATGTTTTGACACATCTACGATAATACCTTCTCCTACAACTTGTCCGGCAAGTGAGGTTCCAGCTGTTCTTGGAATAAGAGTCGTATGATTTTCAATGGCATAGTCGATTAATATTTTGAGATCACTTTCGTTTTTTGGGTATGCCACAGCCTGTGGTAACATCCTGTATATAGAGGCATCTGTAGCATAAATGGCTTTGTGTAAATCATCGTAAAAGAGCTCGCCTTGCAGTTTGTTTTTTAGTGCTTGTAGTTTATGGTTAATTTTCATTTGAATATTATTTGTGCTATTTTTAAGCTAGGAGTTTGTTAAAAAAGAATACCAAATATACATTTTTTTCATTAAAAAGAGCTGTCTTTAATTCGTATTATTTATGAATTTTGGGTGTGTCGTTATAAGGTAATTGAATCGATGCCATTTCGACCGTTCAAACCATATTTGCTGGATATTTTGGATTAATAAACAGATGAACGTTGTCATTGTAGAGATGCCCAAATTGGCGTCTCTACGGGACGTGGAATTTGTATTTAAAAACATTAAATTAATAAATTTGTAATCAAAAATTATTTTTGCTAGTTGAAACTACCCTTTTTATAATTTTAAATTGATTTCTTTACATCTGATGTAAAAAGTGTATTTTTGAAAAATAAATAAATTTTATGCAAGAAATAGAACGAAAATTTTTGATTAAGAATGAACATTATAAATTAGAAGCGAGTAGTTTTCATCATATTATTCAGGGATATTTGTGTCGTGATCCGCAACGAACAGTACGTGTACGCATCAAAGACGCTTTTGCATATTTAACCATTAAAGGTGCTTCAAATGAATCCGGCACGACGCGTTATGAATGGGAGAAAGAAATTGAATTAGAGTCGGCACAAGCTTTAATGCAGTTGGCATTGCCGGGAATTATAGAAAAAGTACGCTATATCGTTCCAACTGAAAACAATTTGCAATGGGAAGTAGATGAATTTTTAGGGGAACACGAAGGTTTGCTTTTAGCAGAAATTGAATTGCCAACCGAAGATGCCTTTTTTATAAAACCCGGTTGGATAGGTGCGGAGGTAACTGGGAATCCGGCTTATTACAATGCTTCTTTGAGTAAGGGCAACGAATAGTGTATGTTTTTTTAATTTTAAGTAAATTATTTTTGAAAGATATAATGTTAATTTTTTATTTGGATTTTTTAAAAATAACATTTTATTATATAGCATATGATTGCGTATTGTTTAGGGTGAAGATAAATTAATATTGTGGTTGATATATATTTTGTTTTGCTCAATTATTAATCATTTTGGATATTAAAGTTTATTTAAACCAGTTTTTAATATTGTTTAAAAAACTAGATTTTTGAGATTCTCCAATATGAATTTTTTTTTCATTTGTTAAAATTACATAGGTAAGAGTTTTTTCTTTTATTTTGCTTACATTTATCAAATATGATTTTGATATCCTTTCAAAACCTTTATTATTTATTAATGATTCTAATTCTATAAATGAAATAACAATTGATTTAATTACATTATTTGATTTGTCAAAAAAATCTTTATACTTTTTATCAGATTTTATATAATAAATATCTTCTTTGTTAAAGAAGTATTCTTTTTTACCATCTGGAATAATAATTCTACTCATTTTATTATGGGCAGTGATAAGTAAATTCTTATTTTTAATAATATTTTCAAGAGCTTCTTTTTCAGGAGGTTTTGTTAAAAATCCTACAATATTAACTTCATTAGTTATATCAATGCTTTTTTCCGTATAAGAACTAACAAAAATTACGGGTTTGTCTGTATTAATTCTTTTTACCACTTCTATTCCAGTATAACCTGGCATTTCGTAGTCAATAAAAAGTAAGTTAAAATCAATGTTGTTTATTTCATTAATAGCCTCTATAGCGTTGTCAAATGTTTTTATTACTTCGAGAGGGAAATGTTTTGGCAAGGAATTAATAGTTTTCTTTATTGCTTCTATTGCAAAATTGTCATCATCTATTATTATGCATTTTAATTTCATGGATATAAATCTTTATAGTGTAACTTTTAAGTTAGCTACAAATTTATTTTGAGCTAATTTAACATTTAATTCATAGCTTTTATAATATGTTATTAGTGCTTTTTCTAAAGATTTTAAACCAAAATTTTTATTTGATTCTTTTTCATCCTTTTCAAAAGCAGTATTGATTACTTTATAGGATATTGAATCTTCTATTACATTTAAATCAAGGTTAAGAAAACTTTTATCTATATTAAAATTTCCATGTTTTAATGCGTTTTCTACGAAAGGAAAGAGGAGCGTGGGTGAGATTCTAATATCACTATAATCTGCTTTAAAATTATTGATAATTTTTAATTTGGGTTTTAAAAATTGTATTATTTCTAAAAATAATTTAAGGTGTTTTACTTCTATACTTAAATCTACTTTTCGTTCATTGATCGTTGAGACATTGTAGTCTAGTAGTTTATTGAGCTTAGTCAGTACATCGTTAGGTAATATACTCTTATTGTTTTTTTTTTCTATGATTATTGTTTTGCTAAATAAATTAAATTTGTATTGCATTTGTTCATCGTATTCCATTTGTATGCTAAATAAGACATTTTTTAGAAAATGTGCGCTTAATCGTGTATTGCTAGCTTGAACTTCATTATGTTTTATACGTTCTTTATAGAATAAACGTTCGTAGTTAAAATTTTCGAGTTCATGTTCATATTTTTCTTTATCAGCTAATTTTCTTTTAATTAATTCTTGTTCTTTTTTTCTGAAGTTTTTAAGAGATGCTAATTTTGAATCTTTCAGTTCTTTAACAAGTAAAGAAAGTCCTTTATTTTTTTTAAGTGTTTTCTTTTCACTTTCTTCTAAATCATCAGCTATTTGAGAAAGATTTTCAAATGCAACATTTAAAGCTTTAAACCTATCTCTATATTTTCCTTTTTGATACCAATTCCAAAAATTTCTTAAGAATAACAATACTAAAAGTGCTAATGCAATTAATAAATACATTTGAAATAGTTCGTTTTCTTCTTTTAATCTATCTATATAATAATATCTATTCATAGTGTAAAAATATAAAAAAACTTGTTACAAAAAAAATGTATTTTATTACCTATAAGTACTTGTTTGTTACTTATTTATTTAAATAATAAATAAAGTATATACTCTTGTATAATAATATAAAAACAATTAATTATGAGAAACAAGAAAAATCGAAAATTAATACAAACAGAGCACTTTCTTATTAGAGCTTGGGAAAGGGGGTATTATTCCAGTAGTATTGATAAATTAGTTAAAGAAATGAGTACAACGTATGATAAATCGTATTTTATCATTAATAGGGAGAATTTAAGAAAAAGAGGAGTAAAAAAAACAAAATCTTCTTATTTAGTGATTGTCGTAAAAAAGAATTTATTAATCACTTTATTTGAGTTAAATAATTTATATGAATTTTTAAAAGCAAATTCAAATGCACGAATAGAAATAATAGGATAAACATTAAAAATAAAAAATTATGAAAAATAATAATCATAAAGCTAATCAAAACAACGCTAATAAAGGGACAAAAGGTGTAAATAAATCATATACAAAAAAGCATGGAAATAGAGGAAAACAATTAAATTCAATAAAAAAAAATGAAAAAAAATAGTATTAGATCAATAAATTTTCATATTTGGAAACCTTGTAATTTTAAGTGCAAATACTGTTTTGCTACTTTTGAGGATTCAAAAGAAGAATATAAAGATAAAGAGAAACTTAATAAATCAGAAATGCTACAGATAATAGATGAAATTGTAGCTTATGGATTTGAAAAAATTACATTTGTAGGTGGGGAGCCTTTATTGTGTCCTTGGCTTGATGAGTTGATTATTCATGCAAAAAAAGGAGGACTAACTACTATGATTGTAACTAATGGATATTTATTAAAAGAAAATTGGTTAAAAAAAGTAGCTGCAAATTTAGATTGGGTTACCATAAGTATTGATACATTAAAAGATTCTCAAATGCGAGCTATTGGTCGTTCTAATGGTAATAAAAACATTTCAGAAGAAAGATATTTAAAACGTATTAATTTACTGCACAAATACAGAATTAAGTTTAAGATGAATACAGTAGTAAATGCAATAAATTACAAGGAAGATTTATCATCTTTTGTAAAGCAAACAAAACCTGAACGTTGGAAAGTGTTTCAAGTGCTACCAATAAAAAATCAAAGAGTAGAAATTGATGATATGAAAGTAAGTGAAGATTCTTTTAATACCTTTGTTAAAAGACATGAAGAAAAAGGAATTTTAGTAATTGCAGAGAATAATAATGCAATGATAAATTCTTACTTAATGATTGATCCACTTGGCCGTTTTTTTGATAATACAAATTTTGAATTAAATTATAGTCAAAGTATTCTTGAAGTTGGTTTTGAAAAAGCTATGAATCAAATAAAGGTAAGTGAAAAAAAGTATTTTGATAGAGGAGGTGAATATAATTGGAGTAAATAAAAATAGAACGAAAATTTTTGATTAAGAATGAACATTATAAATTAGAAGCGAGTAGTTTTCATCATATTATTCAGGGATATTTATGTCGTGATCCGCAACGA
>JGI24023J19991_10000571_pt1 | contig 28621 bp, 23 predicted proteins | sample Cruoilmetagenom1_FD_19991 | JGI IMG/M metagenome (IMG submission 19991) | reverse complement strand
CGCGTAATCGCCGCCGTCAACGTCGTCTTGCCATGGTCAACATGACCAATCGTGCCGATGTTGCAATGCGGCTTCGTACGCTCAAATTTCTCCTTGGCCATCTGGAATCTCCAGTCTTTTTCTCTTTAGCGGTTGCCCATGCGTCCAGCGGGGTCAGGCGTATTTCGCCTGCACCTCTTCGGCCACAGCCTGGGGTACCTTGGCGTAGCGCTCGAACTGCATGGTGAATTGGGCACGGCCCTGACTCATGGACCGCAATGTGTTGACGTAGCCAAACATGTTGGCGAGCGGAACCTGGGCGTTGATGACGACCGCGTTGCCGCGGGCCTCCTGGCCACGCACCTGTCCGCGCCGGCTGGTGAGATCGCCGATGATGCCGCCGACATAGTCCTCGGGCGTCACGACTTCGACCTTCATGATCGGCTCAAGCAGCTTGGGCGCCGCTTTCAGTGCCGCCTCGCGGAAGGCCGCACGGCCCGCGATTTCGAAGGCCATCACACTTGAATCAACATCGTGATGAGCGCCGTCTATCAGCGTTGCTTTGAGGTTCAGCATCGGAAATCCGGCGATAATTCCGGAATCCAAAACAGAGCGGATGCCTTTTTCGACGCCTGGAATATATTCCCTTGGCACCGAGCCGCCGACAACCTTGTTTTCGAACTCGAAGGTTCCTTCTTCGCCTGCGGGCTCCAGCACAATCTTAACCCGGGCGAACTGGCCCGAACCGCCGGTTTGTTTCTTATGGGTGTAATCGACTTGCGAGGTCTTGGTGATGGTCTCGCGGTAGGCCACTTGGGGGGCGCCGACATTGGCGTCGACCTTGAATTCGCGCTTCATGCGGTCGACGATGATGTCGAGGTGAAGCTCGCCCATTCCCTTGATCAGCGTTTGGCCCGACTCGTGATCGACCGCAACGCGGAATGAGGGGTCCTCTTGCGCCAGACGGCCCAAGGCAATCGACAGTTTTTCCTGGTCGCCCTTTGTCTTGGGCTCGACGGCAACTTCGATGACAGGCTCGGGAAACTCCATGCGTTCCAAAATCACCGGAGAATCTGAATCGCACAGCGTATCGCCCGTGGTGACGTCCTTGAGGCCAGCTATGGCGACGATGTCGCCGGCATAGGCCTCCTTGATGTCTTCGCGGCTGTTGGAATGCATCAACAGCATGCGCCCGACGCGTTCGCGCTTTTCCTTGACGCTGTTAAGGACCTGCATGCCGGATTCGAGTTTGCCCGAATAAATCCGCGCAAAGGTGAGCGAGCCCACAAAGGGGTCATTCATGATCTTGAAGGCAAGCATGGCGAGCGGATCGGAATCATTCGACTTGCGGACCGTCTCCTCACCCGTCTTGACGTCTATGCCCTTGATCGCCACGACATCGAGGGGCGAGGGCAAATAATCGACCACGCCGTCGAGCAGTGGTTGCACGCCCTTGTTCTTGAAGGCGGAGCCGCAAAAGATCGGGACGAAGGTGAGGTCGCAAGTGCCCTTGCGGATAAGCGACTTGAGCGTATCCACGTCGGGCTCATTGCCCTCGAGATAGGCTTCCATGGCGGCCTCGTCCAATTCGACAGCCGCTTCCACCAACTGTTCGCGGTAGGAGGCGGCCTGGTCCACGAGGTCGGCGGGAATGTCCTCTTCGCTGAACTCGGCGCCTAATGTCTCATCATTCCAGATGATCGCTTTCATCTCGATGAGATCGACGGCGCCCGTGAATTTGCTTTCAGCGCCGACGGGCAGTTGCAAAACAATCGGATTCGCGCCCAGCCGGTCCTTGATCATTTCAACCGATTTGAAGAAATCGGCGCCGATCTTGTCCATCTTGTTGACGAAAATCATGCGCGGAACGCCGTATTTATCGGCCTGGCGCCAGACGGTCTCGGTCTGGGGTTCAACGCCAGCATTGGCGTCGAGGAGCGCGATTGCGCCGTCGAGCACACGCAGCGAGCGCTCGACTTCAATCGTGAAGTCCACGTGACCCGGCGTGTCGATGATGTTGACCCGCTTGCCGTTCCAATACGCAGTGGTCGCGGCCGAAGTGATCGTGATGCCGCGCTCCTGTTCCTGCTCCATCCAGTCCATGGTCGCCGCACCATCATGGACTTCGCCGATCTTATGGCTCTTGCCTGTGTAATAGAGGATGCGTTCGGTCGTGGTCGTCTTGCCGGCATCGATGTGAGCCATGATGCCGATGTTGCGATAGTCTTCTATGGGAGTTGTGCGTGCCATATCTCTTAGCCTCAGCGCCGTTACCAGCGGTAATGCGAAAATGCTCTATTCGCTTCCGCCATCCGGTGGGTATCCTCCCGTTTTTTCACGGCTGAACCGCGATTATTGGCCGCATCCAANAGCTCNTTGGACAAACGCTCGACCATTGTATTTTCACTGCGCGCGCGGGCTGCTGAAATGATCCAGCGAATGGCNAGCGCTTGGCGACGTTCGGGGCGAACCTCGATCGGCACCTGATAGGTGGCGCCGCCGACGCGGCGCGAACGAACNTCAAGCGTCGGCATCACGTTCTCGAGCGCTTGATGAAACATTTCCACCGGGTTCTGCTTGGCCTTGCCCTCGATGAAATCCAGCGCGCCATAAACGATGGACTCGGCAGATGACTTCTTGCCGTCCTTCATGATCGAATTCATGAATTTGCTGAGCACCATGTCCCCAAATTTCGGGTCGGGAATGATCTCTCGTTTTTCTGCTCTATGGCGGCGGGACATTGGGGCAATCCTGGACTGTTGATTTGCGCTGTGCTGGGGCCGTTATTTGGGCCGCTTAGCGCCGTATTTGGAGCGCCGTTGGCGTCGCTCGTTAACGCCTTGTGTGTCGAGCACGCCGCGAACAATGTGATAGCGCACGCCCGGCAGATCCTTGACGCGGCCACCGCGGATCAACACGACGGAGTGTTCCTGCAGGTTATGGCCGACACCCGGAATATAACTCGTCACCTCGAAACCGTTGGTGAGGCGTACGCGCGCGACCTTCCGCAGCGCTGAGTTCGGCTTTTTCGGCGTCGTCGTATAAACGCGCGTACAAACGCCACGTTTTTGCGGGCACGCCTCCATCGCCGGCACCTTATTGCGCTTGATCGGCTTCTTGCGCGGCTTGCGAATGAGCTGTTGAATAGTCGGCATAGTGCTTTGCTATAACTCGTTTATTTCGACCTGGACCAATTGGTCCGTTTACTTCGGCTGGTCAGCCATGCGGGCATTTCGTCCGCGTGTCAGTCAGCCTTCAATCCAATCGTAATCACCCTTCAAGACGCCCGCTCGTGAATAGCTTAGGCGTCAAAGTTACCGTCAGAGGATCTTTCGGTCCGCCGATTCCCGGCCGAAGATCATGTCCCAATCTTGGTTCGGCTATTTAATGGCAGCGTCTAGTCCACGCCTAACAGCCCGTTCCAAAGCCCTTAGGATGGCGGGACTACCGCCTGCCGAAAAAGTTGGCGAAACATACGCACGCCCCCTCCAGCCGTCAACCGCTAAATCCCAGAGAAACGCCAAGGAAATCGGCAGGTTCGGGATGATCGATCGGTTTGGCTCACGAGGCGACTTCGCGCACGAGGGGGAGCCACCTACGCACGCCCCCCTGTTGTCGTTTGCTCGTGCCCCCGGGGAGGTCTCATTCGGCAGCGCCCTGGCTTTCTTCCTCAACTGTTTCGGCTTCGTCAGTGATCATGGCGGGTTCGCCCTCTTTTGCCTCTGCTTCTTGAGCCAGCCGCCTCTCGGTCGCCGCACGCTGACGTTCCTCGAGGATCAACTCGTCGCGATGCGTAGCAACCCTGCGCAGGCGGTTCAGCAAAGCGCCGGTACCGGCCGGGATCAGCCGGCCAACGATGACATTTTCCTTGAGGCCATCGAGCGTATCGACTTTGCCGTTGACCGAGGCCTCGGTTAGCACACGCGTCGTTTCCTGGAACGAAGCAGCCGAAATGAAGCTGCGTGTCTGCAGCGACGCTTTGGTGATGCCAAGCAAGACGGGTGCGGCCTTGGCCGGTTTGCCGCCATCCTTGACCGCCTTCGCGTTTATTTCGTCGAAGTCCATTCTGTCTAGCTGCTCACCCTTGAGGAGCACGGTGCTGCCAGGCACCTCGACTTCAACCTTTTGCAGCATCTGGCGGACGATCACCTCGATGTGCTTGTCGTTGATGGTCACGCCTTGCAGGCGATAGACCTCCTGGATTTCGTATACGAGGTAGGCGGCGAGTTCTTCGACACCTTTAATCGCCAGAATGTCGTGTGGAGCCGGATGACCATCGAGCAGGTATTCGCCCTTTTCGATGCGGTCGCCCTCCTGAACGCTCAAGTGACGTCCCTTCGGAATAAGATATTCGGAAGTTTCTTCCTTGTCGCTGTCAGGCACGATGGCGATGCGCCGCTTGTTCTTGTAGTCGCGGCCAAATTCCACCGTTCCGCTGATCTCGGCGATGATGGCGTGATCTTTCGGACGGCGCGCCTCGAAAAGCTCTGCCACGCGTGGCAAACCACCGGTGATGTCTCGCGTCTTGGCGCTTTCAAGCGGAATGCGCGCCAGCACGTCGCCAGCCTTGACCTCTTGCCCAGGTTCAACCGACAGAATTGCATCGACCGACAGCAAATAGCGGGCATCGCCGCCGCGCGGCGGACTGGATATCTCACCCTTGGAGTCCTTGATGACGAGCGCTGGCTTGAGTTCACTGCCCCTGGGATTGGCGCGCCAGTCGACGATCACTCGGTTGGTGATGCCGGTCGACTCGTCATACTGCTCGTTCACGGAAATCGCATCGACCAGGTCTTCGTAATCAACCAGGCCGTCGATCTCGGTCATGATTGGCCGCGTATACGCATCCCATTCGGCCAACCGGGTGCCGCGTTTCACCTTGTCACCCTCATCGACGCGCAACCGCGTGCCATAAGCGAGCCGGTGGACCGCGCGTTCGCTGCCGTCCTCATCCAAGATAACGATGGCGGTGTTGCGCCCCATGACCACGTGGCGTTTTTGCGAGTCTTTCACCACCTCGCGGTTACGGATTTTCACGACTCCATCAAACGCGGACTCGATGAAGGACTCGTCGACGACCTGCGCTGTTCCGCCGATATGGAATGTGCGCATGGTGAGCTGCGTGCCCGGCTCACCGATCGATTGGGCGGCGATAACACCGACCGCTTCACCGTGGTTTACGGGTGTGCCGCGCGCCAAGTCGCGGCCGTAGCATTTACCGCAAACGCCATTCAAGCTTTCACAGACGAGCACCGAGCGGATGCGAATTTCCTGAATCTGCGATTCTTCAATCTTCTCAACGTGGCTTTCCTCAATCAGCGTGCCCTTTTTGACGATGACATCGCCGGTCGACTTCTGAACGATGTTGTCGGCGGCCGTGCGGCCAAGGACGCGCGCGCCCACCGAAACCACGACTTCACCCGCATCAATCACGTGAGCCACCGTGATGCCATTGCTCGTGCCGCAATCGTCCTCGGTGATGATGCAATCCTGAGCCACGTCGACCAGACGCCGGGTCAGGTAACCGGAGTTTGCGGTTTTCAGGGCCGTATCGGCGAGACCCTTACGGGCGCCATGGGTCGAGTTGAAATACTCGAGCACCGACAGGCCTTCCTTGAAGTTGGAGATGATCGGCGTCTCGATGATCTCGCCAGACGGCTTGGCCATCAAACCACGCATTCCGGCCAGTTGCTTCATCTGCGCCGCCGAACCACGGGCGCCCGAGTGAGCCATCATGTAGATCGAGTTGATGGGCATTTCGCGGCCGGTCTTCTTGTTGACCTCAACGGACGAGATATGACTCATCATTTCGTCTGCGACGCGGTCGGTGCACTTGGCCCAAGCGTCGACCACCTTGTTGTATTTCTCGCCCTGGGTGATCAAGCCGTCATTGTATTGCTGCTCGTATTCGCGAACGAGGTCGCGCGTTTGATCGACGAGCTTGTCCTTGTTGTCGGGCACGACCATGTCGTCCTTGCCGAAGGAAATGCCAGCACGGCAAGCATGCGAAAAGCCCAGACCCATTATGCGGTCACAGAAAATGACCGTCTCCTTCTGACCGCAGTGACGATAGACGATATCGATCATGTGTGAGATTTCGCGCTTGGTGAGCAATCGATTGACGAGCGAATAATCGATGCCAATCTGCCGCGGCAACAGCTCACCGAGCAACATGCGGCCAGGCGTGGTTTCGTGAATCTCGCTCACCGGCTTACCGTCGTCGTCGACGGTGATGAAGCGCCCTTTTATCTTGGTGTGTAGCGTAACAACGCCGGCGTCGAGCGCGTGATGGATTTCNGCAACTTCTCCGAACGCCATTCCCTCGCCCGGCTCATTTTCACGCATCAAGCTCATATAGTAGAGCCCCAGAACGATGTCCTGGCTCGGTACGATGATCGGCGAACCGTTGGCGGGATGCAGAATGTTGTTGGTCGACATCATCAGTACGCGCGCCTCGAGCTGGGCTTCGAGCGAAAGCGGCACATGGACCGCCATCTGATCGCCGTCAAAGTCGGCATTGAAGGCCGCGCACACCAATGGGTGCAATTGGATTGCCTTGCCCTCGATCAAAACCGGTTCGAAGGCCTGGATGCCGAGCCTGTGGAGGGTCGGCGCCCGGTTTAGCAGGATCGGATGCTCGCGGATGACCTCATCCAAAATATCCCAAACCTCGGGCCTCTCGCGCTCGACAAGCTTTTTCGCCTGCTTGACGGTGGCCGCCATGCCTTTGGCGTCGAGGCGCGAATAAATGAACGGTTTGAAAAGTTCGAGCGCCATTTTTTTCGGCAACCCACACTGGTGAAGCCGCAGCTCGGGACCAACCACGATGACCGATCGCCCCGAATAGTCGACGCGCTTGCCGAGCAGGTTCTGACGGAAGCGACCTTGCTTGCCCTTGAGCATGTCGGCGAGCGATTTCAGCGGGCGCTTGTTGGCGCCGGTGATGACGCGGCCGCGGCGGCCGTTATCGAACAATGCGTCGACGGCCTCCTGCAGCATACGCTTTTCATTGCGGATGATGATGTCGGGCGCCCGCAACTCCATCAAACGCTTCAGCCTGTTGTTGCGGTTGATGACGCGTCGATAGAGATCATTGAGATCGGATGTTGCGAAACGGCCGCCATCGAGCGGCACCAGCGGGCGTAATTCGGGAGGTATGACCGGCACAACGGTGAGGATCATCCATTCTGGCTTGTTGCCCGAATGGATCAACGCTTCGATGACCTTGAGGCGCTTGCCGAGTTTCTTGGGCTTCAACTCGGTGGTCGCCTCGGCGATCTCGACGCGGAGGTTTTCTGCGATCTTTTCGAGATCGAGATTGGTAAGCAGCTCGCGGATTGCTTCGGCGCCAATTCCGGCGGTGAAACTGTCCACGCCGAATTCTTCCTGGGCCTGGAGATACTCATCCTCGGTCAGCAGCTGCTTTTCGCCCAGCGTCGTAAGGCCGGGTTCCACAACGATATAGCTCTCGAAATAGAGCACGCGCTCGAGGTCCTTGAGCGTCATGTCCATCAGAAGACCAATGCGGCTCGGCAGCGATTTCAGGAACCAGATGTGCGCGACCGGCGCGGCAAGCTCGATGTGGCCCATGCGATCGCGCCGCACTTTGGCAAGCGTCACCTCGACGCCGCACTTTTCGCAGATCACGCCCTTGAACTTCATGCGTTTGTATTTGCCGCACAAGCACTCATAGTCCTTCACGGGACCGAAGATGCGGGCGCAAAACAGCCCGTCACGTTCCGGCTTGAATGTCCGGTAATTGATCGTCTCAGGCTTTTTGATCTCGCCGAACGACCAGGAATAAATCTTCTCAGGGCTGACGATCGAGATCTTGATCTGATCGAACGTCTGGTTCTGCGCCTGCGGGCTGAAAAGGTTCGCGACCTCTTGATTCATTCTGTCTCTCCCAAATGAGCGGCGCTTGTTTTCCGCCCGGGGTTTGTGTGTCGTATCTCGGGCGCCGGACTGTCATGTTCGGCGGTCGTCGTCGGCGACTAAACTTATTCTGCTGCTTCGCTTGGCGGCAGCTTTGGCTGCGCGTCATTATCGGCTGGAGCGCGCGTCTGTAGAAGTTCGACATTAAGGCCGAGCGCTCGCATTTCCTTCACCAAAACATTGAATGACTCAGGAATACCCGCCTCGAAGGTATCGTCCCCTCGAACGATGGCTTCGTAAACCTTGGTGCGGCCGGCGACGTCGTCCGACTTGACGGTCAACATTTCCTGCAACGTGTATGCGGCGCCGTAGGCTTCGAGTGCCCAGACTTCCATTTCGCCGAACCGCTGACCGCCGAACTGGGCCTTGCCTCCCAGCGGCTGCTGGGTCACGAGACTATAGGGACCGATCGAGCGGGCGTGGATCTTATCGTCCACCAAATGATGCAACTTCAGCATGTATATGTAACCGACCGTCACTTTACGGTCGAACGGTTCGCCACTGCGGCCATCAAACAGCGTCACCTGTCCCGTGCCATCGAGTCCCGCCGCCTCCAGCAGTTCGACGATATCGGGCTCGTGGGCGCCGTCGAAGACGGGCGTGGCGATCGAAACACCGTTTTTGAGCTTGCTGCTCAGTTCGATCACCTGTCCCTCTTCGAGGGATGCCATTTGTTTGTCTTCGCCGTAAATAACCTTCAACAAGTCTTTGACAGGTTTAATCTTTTTGGTTTGATGATAAGCATCCAATGCTTCTGCAATCTGGGTGCCCAACCCGCGGCAGGCCCATCCAAGATGGGTCTCCAGGATCTGGCCGACATTCATGCGGCTCGGAACACCGAGCGGATTGAGCACGACGTCGACCTGGGTGCCGTCCTCGAGATAAGGCATATCCTCAATCGGCAGGATCTGCGAAATCACACCCTTGTTGCCATGACGGCCCGCCATCTTGTCGCCTGGTTGGATCTTGCGTTTGACCGCAACGAAGACCTTGACCATCTTCATAACGCCCGGCGGGAGTTCATCACCGCGCTGGAGCTTGTCGACCTTATCGACAAAGCGTTGCTCGAGGCGCGACTTGGCGTCCTCGTACTGCTTGCCGATGGCCTCCACGCCCTCCATCGCTTTCTCGTTTTTGAGCGCGATCTCCCACCAATGGCTGCGGGGCATGTCGTCGAGCACGGCCTCGGTCACCTTGGCGTCCTTCTTCAGACCTGCAACGGCTTTGGCCACTTGCTTGTTGAGAAGGGACTCGTGCAGCCGGCCATAGACGTTGCGATCGAGAATCGCGAGCTCGTCGTCGCGGTCCTTGGCGAGACGTTCGATCTCCTCGCGCTCGATCGCCATGGCGCGCTCGTCCTTATCGACGCCGTGACGATTGAATACGCGCACCTCGACAACAGTTCCCGCAACGCCCGGCGGCAGCTTGAGCGAGGTGTCGCGCACGTCGGAGGCCTTCTCTCCGAAGATGGCCCGCAGCAGCTTCTCTTCCGGCGTCATGGGCGACTCGCCCTTGGGCGTAATCTTGCCCACCAGAATATCGCCCGGATTCACTTCGGCGCCGATATAGACGATGCCCGCTTCGTCCAAGTTTTTGAGCGCCTCTTCGGAGACGTTGGGTATGTCGCGGGTGATTTCCTCCGGCCCCAATTTGGTGTCGCGGGCCATGACCTCGAACTCTTCGATGTGGATCGAAGTAAACACATCGTCGCGCACGACGCGTTCGGAGACCAAGATGGAATCCTCGAAATTGTAGCCCATCCACGGCATGAAGGCGACGAGCACGTTGCGCCCGAGCGCCAACTCGCCGAGATCTGTCGAGGGGCCGTCGGCGATGATCTCGCCGGCTTGCACTTGGTCGCCGATGCGCACCAGCGGACGCTGATTAATGCACGTGTTCTGGTTGGAGCGCTGGAACTTGCGCAGGTTGTAGATGTCGACGCCCGACTTGGAGGGATCGGATTCGTCGGTCGCGCGCACCACGATACGCGTGGCGTCCACCTGGTCGACGGTGCCGGTGCGGCGCGCCTCGATCGCGGCGCCGGAATCACGCGCCACGACCTCTTCCATGCCCGTGCCCACAAAAGGCGCCTCTGCCGTGATCAAGGGAACGGCCTGGCGCTGCATGTTCGAGCCCATCAACGCACGGTTGGCGTCATCGTTCTCGAGAAAGGGAATGAGGGCGGCGGCAACCGAGACGAGCTGCTTGGGAGACACATCGATCAGATCGACGCGCTCGGGCGGAACCAGGTGCACGTCGGAGGCGTGCCGACACGTGATGAGATCGTCCTCAAGGGTGCCATTGGCCGAAATTTTGGCGTTGGCTTGGGCGATGTAATGGCGCGATTCCTCCATGGCCGAGAGGTAGATGACCTCGCTCCCGACCTTGCCTTTCTCCACCCGCCGATACGGGCTCTCGATGAAACCGTACTGGTTGACGCGAGCGTAGGTGGCAAGCGAATTGATCAGCCCGATATTTGGACCCTCCGGGGTCTCGATCGGACAGATACGCCCGTAATGGGTCGGATGAACGTCGCGCACCTCGAAGCCGGCGCGTTCGCGCGTTAAACCGCCCGGGCCCAAGGCCGAGAGGCGCCGCTTGTGGGTGATCTCGGAGAGCGGATTGGTCTGATCCATGAACTGCGAGAGCTGGGACGAGCCGAAGAACTCGCGCACCGCCGCGGCCGCCGGTTTGGCGTTGATCAGGTCTTGGGGCATCACCGTGTCGATGTCGACCGAGCTCATGCGCTCCTTGATGGCGCGCTCCATGCGCAGGAGACCGATGCGGTATTGGTTCTCCATCAGTTCGCCGACCGACCGCACCCGGCGGTTTCCGAGATTGTCGATGTCGTCGATCTCGCCCTTGCCGTCGCGCAATTCGACGAGGGTCTTGATGACGGCGAGGATGTCCTCCTTGCGCAGCGTGCGCACGGTATCGGGACAGTCGAGTTCGAGGCGCATGTTGATCTTGACGCGCCCGACCGACGAGAGATCGTAACGCTCGGAGTCGAAGAACAGGCCGTCGAAAAGGGCTTGGGCAGCCTCGGCCGTCGGCGGCTCGCCTGGCCGCATCACCCGGTAGACGTCGAGCAAAGCCTCGTCCGAGTTGGCGTTTTTGTCGACATTCAATGTGTTGCGGATAAATGCGCCGGTATTGACGTGATCGATGTCGAGTATCGGGAACGCCTTGATGCCGAGCTCGTTGATCTTGGCGACCAACTCCTCGGCAATTTCCTCGCCCGCTTCGCCATAGATCTCGCCCGTTTCCAGATTGACCAAATCCTCGGCGAGATAGCGTCCCATCAGATCTTCATCGGTGATGAGAAGATCCTTGAGGCCCTCTGAGGCGAGCTTGTTGGCCAGACGCGCGGTGATCTTGCGTCCAGCCTCGATCGCCACCTTGCCGGTCTTGGCGTCGATCAGATCGCTGGACGGCTTCATGCCGCGCAAGCGATCAGGACGGAACGGCATGCGCCATCCGCCTTTGACGGCGGTCAGCTCGATGCGGTCGTAGAAGAGATCGAGTATCCCCTCATCGTCGAGGCCCAAGGCATAGAGCAGCGTCGTGACGGGAAGCTTGCGGCGGCGGTCGATGCGCACATAGACCAAATCCTTGGCGTCGAACTCGAAGTCGAGCCAAGAACCCCGATAGGGAATAATGCGCGCGGCAAACAGCAGCTTTCCGCTCGAATGGGTCTTGCCGCGATCATGGTCGAAGAAGACGCCAGGCGAGCGGTGCATCTGGGAAACGATGACGCGTTCGGTGCCGTTGATCACGAATGTGCCATTGGGCGTCATGAACGGCATGTCGCCCATATAGACGTCCTGCTCTTTGATGTCCTTGACCGAACGCGCGCCGGTCTCCTCATTGATATCGAAAACAATGAGGCGCAGCGTCACCTTCAGCGGGGCCGCATAGGTCATGCCGCGCTGCTGACATTCGTCGACGTCGTATTTCGGCGGCTCGAACTCGTAGCGAACGAATTCCAGTTGGGCGCGCTCGGAGAAATCCGTGATCGGGAAAACGGATTTGAACACCTCCTGCAAGCCGGTGTTGCCGCGTCCGCCTTCGGGCTCCTCGACAATCAGGAACTGATCGTAGGATTGCTTCTGAACCTCGATGAGGTTCGGCATTTCGGCCACTTCGGCAATGCGTCCGAATTTCTTCCGGTAGCGCTTTCGACTTGAGAATGCTGGCTCGGCCATTTGGCTCCTCGCTCTGATCGGTCGTTCCGATCGGATGTTTTGCTCGGGACGGCTTGCGCGCCGGTCCGCAGCAGCGGGCCGGCAAGAAAGCCGCCTCCAACGGGTTCGCGATAGGGGGGCCTGCGCCCCCCTATCGCCAACGCAACTGCTACTTCACTTCGATGGTGGCGCCGGCCTCTTCGAGTTTGGCCTTGATCTCGTCGGCCTCTGCCTGCGTCACACCCTCTTTGATGGCCTTTGGGGCGCTTTCGACCAGATCCTTGGCCTCCTTCAGGCCGAGACCGGTGAACGCCCGAACCTCCTTGATGACGTTGATCTTCTTGTCACCAAACGCGGTCAAAACGACATCGAATTCGGTCTTCTCTTCCGCCGCGGCGCCATCGCCAGCCGCGCCGCCAGCCACTGCGACCGCAACGGGCGCCGCAGCCGATACGCCCCACTTCTCTTCGAGAAGTTTGGCGAGGTCGGCCGCCTCAAGCACGGTCAGACCGGATAACTCTTCTGCTATTTTTTCAATATCTGCCATAACGCTGTTCCTAAGGGTTTGAACCAATACGTTGAGAGATCGTCGCTTCGTCAGGCGGCTTCGCTTTGCTGACCCTTTGCGCCAAAGACGCGGGCAAGCTGTGCTCCCGGCGCCGCGACCACCCGTGCGACATTGCCGGCCGGGGCCTGTAACAGGCCGACCATCTTGCCGCGCAGCTCGTCGAGCGAGGGAAGACTCGCCAGTGACTTGACGCCAGTGATGTCCAACATCGTCGCGCCCATTGCTCCGCCCAGGATCACGAGATTTTCGTTCTCTTTGGCGAAACTGGCCGCGACCTTGGGTGCCGCCACGGGATCATCGGAATATGCGATGCAGGTGGGCCCCGAGAAGAGGTCCGCTATCCCGTCGACTTGCGTGCCCTCCAACGCCATTTTGGCCAGGCGGTTCTTGGCAACACGAATTGTGCCGCCCGCCTCGCGCATTTTGCTGCGCAGTTGCGTCATATCAGCCACGTTGAGGCCGGAATAATGTGCAACAACGACGACGCCAGCGTTGGAAAACGCGTCATGGAGCGTCTTAACAAGCTCTTCCTTTTGGGCTCTGTCCACGCTCTCTCTCCAATTTGCGACAAGGACATTAGCGCCCTCGCCGCGCTGCGTACGACCGGTCCGTCGGCTTCACCGACGGGCGGCGCTCACTTGCCTGTCCCTCCCGGACCACTACAGGGTCCGCGAAGTTCCACGAGGTTCAAACCCTTCCCTCCGCAGCGGCAACGCGCGTGCGGACAGTCTGGCTTGTCTCCCGTCTCATGCAGGCCCCTGTCTTAAGGACAAGAGCTTAAGCCGGATTCACCGGCACCCGCAGTCTCGGACAGGTCGGACAGAACGGCACCGCCGCCCTCTCCTCTCCCGGGCTTTCGCCCGAAATTCCGTTGCCGCCCTATGCGGCCACCCCACCCGCGGCGCTTTGCGCGCCTATCAGGCTGGAGGGTTCGATCTTGACGCCCGGTCCCATCGTCGAACTGATCGCGATACGCTTGACGAAGGTTCCCTTGGCGCCCGATGGCTTGGATTTAACGATCGCATCCGTCAGCGCCTTGATATTTTCCACCAGCGCCTGTTCGCTGAAGCTCGCCTTGCCGATACCGACATGAATGATGCCGGCCTTTTCGACGCGAAATTCCACGGCGCCGCCTTTTGCCGATTTCACCGCCTCACCCACATCCTGGGTGACGGTTCCGACCTTGGGGTTCGGCATCATGCCGCGTGGCCCCAGAACCTTTCCCAACCTGCCGACGAGCGGCATCATGTCGGGCGTCGCGATGCAACGGTCGAAATCTATCGTACCTTTCTGCACAATCTCGACGAGTTCCTCGGCGCCCACCAAATCGGCGCCTGCCGCCTTGGCCTCGTCGGCCTTCTCCGCCTTGGCAAAAACAGCAACCCGAACCGTCCGTCCCGAGCCGTTGGGGAGCTGACACACGCCGCGCACCATTTGATCGGCGTGGCGCGGGTCTACGTCGAGGTTTATGGCGAGTTCGACTGTTTCGTCGAATTTCGCCTTGGCCCCGCCCTTGACGGCTTTCACGGCGTCTTCGATGCCATAGAGCTTGCTGCGCTCCAAGCCTTCGAGCGCGTTGCTCATTCGCTTGCCTGGCTTGCCCATCGCTTTACTCCTGCACCTCTAGTCCCATCGAGCGGGCAGAACCCGCGATTATCTTCATCGCCTGCTCGACCGAATTCGCATTCAAATCCACCATCTTGGCTTCGGCGATTTCCTTGAGTTGTGCTTTGGTCACGCGTCCGACGACGTCGCGGCTCGGCTCCTGGGAACCCTTATCGACCTTTGCCGCCTTTTTCAGAAAATACGAGGCAGGCGGCGTCTTTGTCTCGAAGGTGAAGGACTTGTCCTGAAATATTGTGATCACCGTTGGAATAGGCGCGCCCTGATCCAAATTCTGCGTGGACGCGTTGAACGCCTTGCAGAACTCCATAATATTGATGCCGCGCTGACCCAGGGCCGGACCGATCGGCGGCGATGGGTTGGCCTGCCCAGCCGGCACCTGAAGCTTTAGATAGCCTTGGATCTTCTTCATCGGTCGTCTTTCCTGTGCTCGATCGCATCCAGTCTCCTGGATCTGATCGCATTCTTATGCCTACAGCTTCTCTACCTGCGTGTATTCGAGTTCAACCGGCGTCGCGCGGCCAAAAATCGAAACCGCCACCTTCAAACGCGCGCGCTCTTCGTCGACCTCTTCGACCTGTCCGCTAAAGGACGCGAACGGTCCGTCGGCAACGCGCACCTGCTCGCCAATTTCGAAGGTGACGGACGGCTTGGGCCGCTCGACGCCTTCTTGCACCTGATGCAGGATACGCTGCGCCTCTTCGTCGGTGATCGCGATGGGCTTGTTGTCCGTACCCAGAAATCCCGTCACCTTCGGCGTGTTCTTGATCAGGTGATAGGCTTGGTCGTTCATCTCCATTTTGACCAGGACATAGCCTGGGAAAAACTTCCGCTCCGAGGCAATCTTACGGCCCCGGCGCATCTCCACCACCTCTTCGAGCGGCACCAGAACCTCTTCGAATTTGTCCTCCAGGCCTGCCGCCAGGGCCTGCTCTTTGATCGATTCGGCCACCTTCTTCTCGAAGTTCGAATAAGCGTGGACGATGTACCAGCGTTTGGTCATTTAGCAGTTGTTCCGTCGTGACCTAATGGTCACTGCTTGCCTCTTTTTGCGTCCCTGTCGCGCCCTTACGGGCACTCCGCGCCTCGCGTCGCTAACTTCCCAAGCCCAGCGTCAGGCTAACGATCCAGCTCAATACCTGATCCGCCAACAGAAAAAAGATAGCCGCCAAAAACACCATCACGAACACCATGACGGTTGTCACCGTCGTTTCCTTGCGGCTTGGCCAAGTGACCTTCGATGTCTCCGCCCGCACCTGTTCGATAAATTCAACTGGGTTTGTCTTTGCCATATCTGACTGCTCTGCAGGTGTTACTGGTTCTTGGCATCTGGCAGGAGTGGAGGGACTCGAACCCACAACCCCCGGTTTTGGAGACCGGTGCTCTAGCCAGTTGAGCTACACTCCTCAATTCTCACGTCACTCGATAATGGATGCGACGACGCCTGCACCGACGGTTCGTCCACCCTCGCGGATGGCAAAACGCAGGCTCTCCTCCATGGCGATGGGAACGATAAGCTCCACCTCCATGGTGCAGTTGTCGCCGGGCATCACCATCTCGGTGCCTTCGGGCAAACTCACAACACCCGTCACATCCGTCGTGCGGAAGTAAAACTGAGGGCGGTAATTGGTGAAGAACGGCGTGTGACGGCCACCCTCCTCCTTCGTCAAAATGTAAGCTTCCGCCTTGAACTTGGTGTGCGGCGTCACAGAGCCCGGCGCACACAGAACCTGGCCGCGCTCAACCTCCTCGCGCTTGGTGCCGCGAAGCAGAACCCCGACATTGTCGCCAGCCTCGCCCCGGTCGAGAAGCTTGCGGAACATCTCAACGCCCGTGCACGTCGTCTTCTGCGTGTCCTTGACGCCGACGATCTCAATCTCATCGCCAACCTTCACGACACCGCGCTCAATCCGGCCCGTCACAACCGTGCCGCGGCCCGATATCGAAAACACGTCCTCGATCGGCATCAAGAACGGCTGGTCAACAGGGCGCTCAGGCTGGGGAACATACGAATCAACCGCAGCCATCAACGCCAGAATGGCGTTCTTGCCCGTCTCCTCGTCGCGGCCCTCAAGTGCCGCCAAGGCAGAGCCCTGAACGATCGGGATGTCGTCGCCGGGAAAATCGTAAGACGACAAAAGCTCACGGATCTCAAGCTCGACAAGCTCCAACAGCTCAGGATCGTCAACCTGGTCAACCTTGTTCATGAACACCACCAAGGCCGGAACGCCAACCTGACGCGCCAGCAATATGTGCTCGCGCGTCTGGGGCATCGGGCCATCGGCCGCAGAGACAACAAGTATCCCGCCGTCCATCTGGGCAGCCCCCGTGATCATGTTCTTCACGTAATCGGCATGACCCGGGCAGTCCACATGCGCGTAGTGACGGTTCTCCGTCTCGTACTCAACGTGAGCCGTCGAGATCGTGATCCCCCGCTCGCGCTCCTCAGGAGCCTTGTCAATCTCGTCAAACGATGTCGCCGTCGCACCGCCACTCTCCGACAAAACCCGCGTAATCGCCGCCGTCAACGTCGTCTTGCCATGGTCAACATGACCAATCGTGCCGATGTTGCAATGCGGCTTCGTACGCTCAAATTTCTCCTTGGCCATAACCCGTCTCTACCTGTTGTCTGCCATCAATTGCTCTCAAGGTCTTCAACGATCTCGCTCGCCATGGACCGCCTGCCGTTCACCCACCTTATTGCACGGCCATTAGCTCGTGCCGGCCTGGAGCGGGTGAAGGGAATCGAACCCTCGTCGTCAGCTTGGAAGGCTGCTGCTCTACCATTGAGCTACACCCGCAACTGCGTTCTGGGGCAATCTGGTGGAGGGGGTTGGATTCGAACCAACGTAGGCATAGCCAACGGGTTTACAGCCCGTCCCCTTTAACCACTCGGGCACCCCTCCTTCACTGAAATTATCCAAGTAATATCGACCAAACGAAATCGCCCCGCCGTCCCCGGCAGGGTGTCGGATGCGTTTATGGAAAACCGCCCCCATTCTGTCAACACCCAATCACCGATTAAATCGCCGTTTTCGCTTAAAAAAATCCGCTACAGCCATAACTGCATACCCCATGTCGGGATATGTCCTTGGCCAGATCGCGCCAATGCCCCTATTAGAGGCGCATGGCACGACAACGTTCCCATCACGCACGCGGTCCCAAAAGGGCGCCAAAACCGGCCGGGCCAGTCAGATATCTGATTTACGGCTCCCACGCCGCGGAGGCGGCGCTTGGCAATACTCGGCGCATAATCCAGGCGGTCTATGTGACCGAAAATGCTTTGAAACGCTTGCGCCCCGCCATCGAGGCCCGCGGCATTGGCGCTGAATTGAAAACACCAAAGGATCTAGACAGGCTCACCGGTCCTGACGCCCGCCACCAAGGCGTCGTTGTCGAAACGGCTCCACTCGAGGCCCCGAATTTGACCGATTTGGAGGCGGCCAAGCTGGTGATTGTGCTCGATCAGGTGAGCGACCCGCACAATGTCGGTGCCGTTTTGCGCTCCGCCGCCGCCTTTGGCGCCGACGCGCTTATTATGACGGCGCGCAACTCGCCACCCTTGAACGGCACTCTGGCAAAAGCGGCCTCGGGCGGGCTCGAACACGTCGACGTGGTGCACGTCACCAATTTGGCGCGCGCGCTGGCGCAACTTGCTGCATTCGGCTTCACTCGCATCGGCCTGGATGGCGGCGCCAGCCAAACGCTGGAGACGACACAGTCGCCCCCTCCGCTGGCCCTGGTGTTGGGCGCGGAGGGCAAGGGTTTGCGGCGTTTAACGGCCGAAAACTGCGATTATGTCTGCCGGCTCGCGACACCAGGGCCGCTCGCCAGCCTCAATGTCTCGAATGCCGCAGCCATCGCGCTGCACATCGTGCGCACGGGATGGAACTGAGCAGTCTTACGGGTGGCCGGTCCGCAGTCTACCAACGGCGGTAATAGCCAGTCCGGTAATACCGTCTGCGTGGATAATAGCCCCGCGCACGGTAGTACCTACGTCTTGGAGCGTAATACCGTCTGCGTGGATAATAGCTCCGCGCACGGTAGTACCTACGTTTTGGAGCGTAATACCGTCTGCGTGGATAATAGCTCCGCGCACGGTAATACTTACGTCTTGGAGCATAATACCGGCTGTATCCGCCATAATAATACGGCCGATAATAAGAAGCCCCGTAATAATACGGTCGATAATAATGGCGCCTGTATCCGGGATAATAGCCGTGCCCAACGGCGACATTCACACCACCATATCCGACATTCACATAAACACCGGCCTGGGCTTGGGATGGCTTCGCAACCGCTATGGCAAGCAATACACAAGCGGCGAGTACGAATTTGCGTAAACTCATCGACATCTCCTCACGCAACAGGGCCCCCTAAGGCACACTGTAGCGGTCGCGGAGACAAGAGTCGCATCAATTTTGCGATATGTTGAACGGCGCAAATTATTGCTGAGTCTTGGCGCCGATCGTCGTCCTCACTCAGGTTCGACGACAATCCGATATATGTGCCACGTGGTATGACCGAGCACTGGCATGACCACCGCAAGTCCGACAAACAGCGGAATACATCCCAACACCAAGCTCGTTGCCACGATAAATCCCCAAAGAAGCATGGTTTTAGGGTTGGCGACAAAGGCCCGGACAGACGTCTGAATAGCGGCAACAGCGCCAATGTCTTTGTCCAGCAGCAGTGGAAAGGACACGGCGCTGATGGAAAGAACGAGGACGGCAAACAGGAATCCGACGAGACTTCCGACCACCAAAAGGGTCCAACCTTGGGGCGTGGTAATGACCGCGAGGACGAATTGGCCGAGATTTTCCGGCACCATGGCGCCAAAGGTGGCGTCATAAATAATTTGAGCGGCGCCCAGCCACATAAAATAGATCGCCATCTGCAAAAGACCAATCGCGGCAATGGCGGGCACCGAAGGTGACTTTAGGACGTCAAAGGCGTTCCAGTAGCTTACGTCCAGTCCCATTTCGCGGCGGCGGCTGATCTCGTAGAGCCCGACCGCGGCCAGGGGGCCGATCAGGGTAAAGCCCGCGATCAGCGGGAAGAGAAGCGGCAAAATATCGTAGCCGAAGGTGGCGCGCATCATGAACGAGCCGACAATCGGGTAGATCAATACGATAAGTATGAGATGGCTTGGCTTTGCCATAAAATCAGCAATGCCCCTGGAAAGCGCTTGACGAAGTTCTGCAATGCCGATGTTTCGGACAGTCGGAAGCGCCTGACTTTCTTGCGCACCAATCGTCTTTTGCTGTGCCATGATCTTACTGCCCCTATCGCCGATTGATGCGCCTCACCCAATAACGTAACTGCATAACGTGGCTGCCTTCGGCCAAAGCTCCTGCGCGTCAGCCAGTTGATTCCAAACTATACGTTGCCAACTGCTATTTGTCGCGTTAGTCGAGGCCGAATGTTGGCACGCTTACCGGTGAAAGCTCTGATAGTGATTGGGTCGAGCGCCTTTGCCGCCATGCTCGTCGCCTCCGCGAACCCAGCCGCCGCCGCAACCGCTGTCGAATTGCAGGATCCACCCGTGCTGGGCACAGATGGCGCGTGCACGTCGCAAGAGCCATCGCACTTCAGCGCGACCTATGAGCGCCGCGGCGTGTTTGACGACACCACATGGGCACAAGACCGTTACGTCGAATATTTGATCGATGGCGCCGACAAGGTGCTGGATGCCCGCTCACGCACGGCGGCGGTCGATACCTGGGAGCGTGCAACCGCCACGCTCCACACGGCGGTCGCGCCCGGCTCCGGGCCCTTCAGGATCGTGATCTACGAACAGGCCGATTCAATTCCACCGCTTGCCGTCGGCTCGCACGCCGTCTTCGACGCAGCGCTGATCCGACAGGACGTGCGGTTCGATGCCAATGCGCTCGATTCCGACTGTCCCGGCTAATCAGTCAACGGTGGTCTCTATTCGCCTGCCGGCTCGGTGCCGGTCGCAAAATAGAGCACGCGGGTCAGCAGCGTATAATCGGATTCAAATACCATAATAGCGACAAACACCAGCACCAGTACCGGCGGCACCAAAATGGCGTAGGACAGCGCCAAGCGCTCCCACTTCATATGCATAAACACGGCCACGATCAGCCCGGCCTTCAACATCATGAAGGTCAATATCAACGTCCAGCGCAGATAGCCCTGGAATTGCAAATAATCGACCATGTAAGAGCCCGCGCTCAACACGAAGAGCCAGAGCCACACCACCAGATAGGTCTTGATTGGATGGGTTTGCCCCTCGAGTTTTTGTGTGCCGGCTTGTGCCATGTCCGTCCCCCTACCAGAGATAGAAAAATGCGAAAATGAAGACCCAGACGAGGTCGACGAAATGCCAATAGAGCCCCAAAGATTCGACGATCCCGTAATTGCCCGGCCGGCTTGTGAAGAAGCCCTTTCGCCCACCGTCGTAGTCGCCGCGCATGACCTTGAAGGCGACAATGAATAAGAAAAGTACGCCGACCGAAACATGAAAACCGTGGAAGCCGGTGATCATGAAAAAGCTCGATCCGAACTGTGGCGCGCCCATCGGGTTGCCCCAGGGCCGCACGCCCTCGGAGATCAGTTTCGACCATTCGAAGGCTTGCATGCCGACAAAAGAAGCACCGAGAAGCGCCGTAACAATCAGCAATACAGCGGTCAGTTTTCGCTTGCGCGCATAGCCGGCATTGACCGCCATTGCCATCGTGCCGCTGCTGGAGATCAGGATGAAGGTCATGATGGCGATCAGCAGCAAAGGTACGGAGACTCCTCCGACATCGAGCCCAAAGACCTCACTCGTATTGGGCCAATCAACCTTGGTGGAGCTCCTCACCGTCATATAGGAGAGCAGGAAGCAACTGAAGATGAAGGTATCGGAGAGCAAGAAAATCCACATCATCGCCTTGCCCCAAGGCACGTTTTTGAAGGCGCGTTGGTCCGATCCCCAATCGGCAACGAATCCTTCCAGCCCGTCCGGCGGGGCGTCTGCCGCTGATTGTGCCATATGCCCTTGCTCCTGCTTGTTTCCTATTGATCTTTGAGTCTCTTGCCGCGTCCCATCATGTGATCAGCAGCACCGCGAACAAGACAATCCACACGCCGAGCAGGTAGTGCCAATAAAATGCGCACAGCTCCACGCTCAAGCGTACGTCGAAAAAATTATAATCACGCCAAGCCCGGGCAAACGTGCGCGCCCAGGCAATGAGCCCGCCCGAGAGATGCACCCCATGCAGCGCTGTCAGTAAATAGAAAAAGGCGTTTGCCGGATTTGAGGTGATGTAGTGGCCCTGGTCCACCAGATCGCGCCATACCATGAGCTGGCCGGCCAGGAAGGCGAAGGCGAAGATGCCGCCCAGCGCCAATCCATTGCGCACGCCGCTAAGTTGGCCGCGTCTGGCGGCTGAAACCGCCCATTGCATGGCGAGCGAGCTCACCACCAAAAGGCCTGTGTTGAACCACAGCAGATCGTGCTCCGACAACGGTCTCCAGTCGGCGTAACCCATACGTACGTAATTGGCGCTGAGAAAAAGCGAGAAGAGCGACGTGATGGTGCCAAGGAACACCCACAGGCCAACCTTGCCAGTGATGTAGGCCGGCGCGTCGGGATCGCGCGGATCGGCGTCCACCCCCTGCTCGAGCCAGGGTTTCTCGGTCAGTTTTTGGATCAGCCCCACGCAATTCTACTTTCGCTTGCGCCGGCGGGCCGGCGCCTTCTTTTTGCCCGAGACCTGCGACGGCGGCACGTTTTGCGGAATGAAGTCGTCTTTGGCGCCCGGCACCGAATAGTCGTAGGCCCAGCGATAGACGATCGGCAGCTCCTTGCCGAAATTGCCGTGGCCGGGAGGCGTCTCGGGCGTTTGCCACTCGAGCGTCGTCGCCTTCCAGGGATTGGGATCGGCCTTCTTGCCGTAGAACAGGCTCCAGACCATGTTGAACAGGAAGACGACTTGGGAGAAACCGACGATCAGGGTCATGACGGTGACGAACGCGTTCAATGTTCCGACAGATTCCGGAATGAACGAGATCTCCCCCATCTCGTAATAACGCCGCGGAACGCCCATCAATCCCAAATAATGCAGGGGAAAGAAAATCGCGTAAGCGCCAAGGAAGCTGACCCAGAAGTGGAATTGGCCCATTCCCTCGTTCAGCATCCGCCCCGTAATTTTCGGGTACCAGTGATAGATCGCGCCGAAGATCACGAGCAACGGCGCCACGCCCATCACCATGTGGAAATGGGCGACCACGAACATGGTGTCGGACAGCGGCACGTCGACCACCACATTGCCGAGGAAAAGGCCGGTGATGCCGCCGTTCACGAAGGTGACGATGAAAGCCAGCGCGAACAGCATCGGCAGGGTCAATTGGATGTTGCCCCGCCAGAGCGTCAGCACCCAGTTGTAGACCTTGAGCGCGGTGGGCACGGCGATGATCAGTGTGGTGGTGGCGAAGAAGAAGCCGAAATAGGGATTCATGCCACTCACATACATGTGATGCGCCCAGACGATGAAGCTCAAGCCGCCGATCGCCACAAGCGCCCAAACCATCATGCGGTAGCCGAAGATGTTCTTGCGCGCGTGCACCGAAATGAGGTCGGAAACGATGCCGAAGGCCGGCAGCGCCACGATGTAGACTTCCGGGTGGCCGAAGAACCAAAAGAGGTGCTGGAACAGAAGCGGCGAACCGCCGCCATAGGAGAGTTGCTCACCGAGCTCGACGATGGCCGGCATGAAAAAACTGGTGCCGAGCAGCTTGTCGAACAGCATCATAACCGCGCCGACAAAGAGCGCCGGGAAGGCCAGCAGCGCCAACACCGTTGCGATAAAGATGCCCCAGATGGTCAGCGGCATGCGCATCAGCGTCATGCCGCGGGTGCGCCCCTGGAGGACGGTCACCACATAGTTGAGGCCGCCCATGGTGAAGCCGACGATGAAGAGCGCAAGCGACACCAGCATCAAAACGATGCCGCCGTCGCTGCCGGGCGTGCCCGACAGTATCGTTTGGGGCGGATACAGCGTCCAGCCGGCACCCGTGGGACCACCCTCCACGAAGAAGCTCGCCACCAGCACGACAACGGCGATCAGATAAACCCAAAAACTCAGCATGTTGACGTAAGGGAACACCATGTCCCGGGCGCCCACCATCAGCGGAATAAAGTAATTTCCAAAGCCGCCCAGGAACAGCGCCGTCAGCAGATAGACCACCATGATCATGCCGTGCATGGTGATGAACTGGTAATAATCTTCCGCGTCGATGAAGGAGAAGAGCTCGGGAAAACCAAGCTGCAAACGCATGAGCCAAGACAGAACCAGCCCGACCAGCCCGATTGCAACCGCGGTCAGCGAATACTGGATCGCGATGACCTTGGCGTCCTGGCAGAAGACGTATTTCGTGATCCAGCTGTGCGCATGGTACAGCTCCATCTCCTCGACTTCGGCGGGTGCGACATAGTCGATATCGCGATTGGTGACATCAGCCATCGGGACGTCCTTGTTTTTAGATCTTCAAGTGGCTAACGGAACGAACCGTCAGAGCTCAGATTTGAAACACGCTTGGCGCCGGCATTAGCCTTGGCCAGCGATTGGGCGAATGTGGGTTGTTCGGAGAGCCATTTCTTATAAGCGCCCTCTTCCTCGATCACGACTATGCCGCGCATGGCATGATGACCGACGCCGCAGAGCTCGGCGCACAGAATGTCGAAACTGCCCGTGCGGGTCGGTGTGATCCAGAAATACGTGACCATGCCGGGGATCATGTCCATCTTGGCGCGAAACTGCGGCACATAGAAATCGTGCAACACGTCAAGGGAGCGCAGCAAAAACTTCACGGGCCGGTCGAGGGGAAGATGCAGATCTTCGCCTTGCACCAGCACGTCGTCCTGGCCGGCCGGATCGGCCGTATCGATGCCGAAGGGATTATCGGCCGTGACGTTGCGCGAGTCGGTCTTTCCGAGTTGGCCGTCCTTGCCGGGGTAGCGGTAGCTCCAGAGCCACTGCTGGCCCAACACCTCGAACTCGTCGGCGCCATCGGGCACCGTGATGAATTGGTACCAGACGAACAGTCCCGGCGTCAGCATGGCAACGACGCCGATCGAGGTTAGAACGCTGAGCCATATCTCGAGCTTAGCGCTCTCGGGCTCGTAATGGGCCTTGTGCCCCTTCTTGGCGCGGAAGCGGATGACGCAATAGGCAGTGAACAGGAGTACGGCGACAAAGACCACTCCCGTGATCGCGAAGGTGAGATTGATGGTGTCGTCGATATAGCCCCAGTTGGAAGCGATCGGCGTCCACCACCACGGGCTCACCAGATGAAAGCCGACCGACCCCACGACGACCAAGATAATCACGATTGCGATAATCATCGATAATGTATCCCCGTGCCCATTTTCAGAGCATCCCCAAGACTTTTTTGCGTGCGCACTTCGAGCCGCCAAATTAGAATTGCGCGTTAAGACCGTTCAGGCTGACGAATCCATATACAATCGGCCATATGTTTAGCGAACCTATCGGCCCTGGTCTAGGCACACAATCGCCTTTTTGTATGGGTTTCTGTGCCAAGTTGCCGCACCGTGCAGACAGCCCCGATGGACGGGCCATGCCCGCCTCGCAAAAAGAGCGGCGGCGGCTGACCGGCCCGGTCCCTGCCGCCATGGCGCCTCCGCAAATGGCGATTGTCGCGGACCTGCTAAATCTGTAAGAGCAGTTTTGGCGCAACCAATGCCGGCTTAGCTCAGGTGGTAGAGCGGCTGATTTGTAATCAGTAGGTCGGGGGTTCGAGTCCTCCAGCCGGCACCAATTTTTNCANTATCTTACGATTTTTTTCTAATGTTATTTCTTAAGATAGATATGTTTGGGGTCACAATCAGGGTCACGTTTTTCCCGAGGAGAAAGGGTGAAACAGAGCCAAAATTAAAAAAAATCAAGAATCGTCCGAAGCAAGCTTTATCCCCCTGCCCCTTAGATCGCCTCCACAGGTTTGCTAGCCGGCCAGACATGCGGCACGCATGACGTGCTACAAGAGCGCCTAAAGCTGAATATAAGTTGTGGAACGTTCCACCATTTAGCGCGATAGACGTGATCAACGATTGCCTGCTGACCCTGCCCGGTCGTGGCCGCGACGCGATAGTCCTGATCCACGTTCACCCAGGTGCCTGGACCGTTCCTTCAGCGAATATCAGCATCGCCATCTGATTGCGCGGCGCTGTTCGGCCTATTTCCGCTCAATTATCCGGTTGCACCAGTTATCCGGTTGCAGATGAATCGGCGCGGCAAAGTATCACGTGCATAGACACGCGCACTGGCTTGATTGAGCGAGCTTTCATTCATGCGCATCAGTAGTGCGAGACGTCATTGCGGACATTCGAATGTACTGCAGCATTCGGCTGAAATGTGATTCTGGAACTGGTCGTCTAATTGACTATATTGGTGATCAACAATCATCGAGCTTGGCCCGAAAGGGACTGGTTCTGATGGGAGCACTTGCGGCTGTCGCGTGCGCAGTGACCTTTCCGGGACTCGCGGACCTTGTGTTCACTCTAGGACTGGAGGTGCTAATGTACGTGATTGTAGAGTGCGTGCGTGAACGGGTGGCACTGCGGGTCCCCTGAGGGGTCGTAAGCGCACGCGAACAGTCGAAGGTCCCTGATGCGATCAGTTTGGACCAAGAGATGCCACAGGGGGGCTCATTACCCCCCGCCCGCACCATCAATTTCAGCAATCGAACAGAGCGGCCCGGTGTTAATATTCGCATCGCCATGGTGTCGCCGCAGTGCGTGACCAGAAAGCTGCCATTCACCGAATGGTGGCCAGGCGGCAGTTTCAGGGTTAGAGCTTTACAATCCTGTTCCCTCAGCGACACCGATCCAATGCGAAAGGGTGCCATTTGCGTTTGCAGGCGCCTCATCAGTTTCCGGCCCTAAGCCGCCGTTGGCAAAATGGAATGTGAACGACAGCTTTGCGCCCATTCTGGTCAATCAACTGGCCCAATCAGGATCTCCGAAGCAAACCTCCGGACAAGAAAACAACCCTGGTTTTGCTCGCAATGCGCCGAGGGTCCGAGCACCGATGTTGCATTGGGGATTTTTCTGCATCAACTTCACCGAGACTGGCGAACAGTCCTCTAGTCATCTGAATCAAAAGGGAGGCATTAGGCGTCGGACAAAAAAGCTCGCCATGGGTCAACAGTGGTCACGCAGGTAGTTCTGGTACCCAACCGACGTTTTCCTCATGTATATGCGTCCATCGACCACAAACCCGTCAAGCTGATGCTGCAACGTGTAAGCCGAAAGATCAGACATCGTGTTAATGAATCCCTTGCTTTTGAAATTCAGGGACGTGTTACACAACACTCCATAACCTGTTAGCGCCTTGAATGTAGTCAGTAACTCAAACACTCGAGGATTGCTGAGCGCGGACACCGTTTGAATGCGCGCTGTCTGATTCACGTGGGTGACCGCTGCAAGCTCATTCGTGGAGGCCCGATAGGTGTAAAGCATGAACGGGCTTGGGTGACTGCATCCAAACCATTTTTCAGCATCATCTTCCAAGCAGACGGGAGCGATCGGGCGAAATTGCTCCCGCTGCTTGATGACGTTCAGCCGCTCTCTGGTGCTGGCTGTAAAAGGCGCTGCCAAGATGGAGCGACTACCAAGAGCTCGCGGTCCGATTTCGTACCGGCCGCTAACCCATCCCAAGATCAAGTCGCTGGCCAACATTGCGGCAACAGTCGCAGCATTCGGTTCCCATTTGTCAAACTGGGCGCTATCGACAGCTTCGTCGGGCACAAAGTGCAGTCCAGAATATACGTCCCAGACTATCTTTGGGTCACCGGTGAGATGGAACTGCGCGTCGATGGCTGTACCAATCGCGGAACCCGAATCGTTAGCGACCGGAGGGACGAACACGTCGCTGAATAATCGCGAGTCTTTCCACTTAGTGTTCCAATCGCAGTTGAGCGCGCAGCCCCCCACTATCAACAACGGCATTCCCCGTTTCAGATTTGTCTCAGCGAACCGATGAAAACGGTCGAATAGACGGTCACTGAAGATGCCAGCAAAGCTTCGAAATTCTTGATCGTCCAGCCCTACATTGTAGTGACACAGTTCTTTCAAGGCTTCACAGTCTCTTGGCCTGAGGTGCTCGCAATCCTGTAATAGGAAAGACGCAATTAACTCCTCCTCGCTCGACGCTTGATTTCTTTTCGCGAATGAAGCGAGCGCCATCAGTTTTCCGGCATCGGATAATCGGGAAAACTCCGCGTTGCTTTTGTCGAAAGTAGGATCTGCTAATGCGTAGAGCATGGCATAGCGATGGCCGGGCTCTTGCATCACATCAGCTATCTTCGTTACATTCAGTTCCGCATCGATCCTATAGAACGCCCCGATAACGCCCTCCCAAAGCAGCGCGTAGCACGGTGTACCTTTCGGTAGGTTGGACATCCCAAACGCGCACAAAAGGTGCGAGCGTTCGTGGGACGAAGAAAAGAAGTCGATGGTCTTTCCCAAAAAGCGCTTCTTACTGACGATCACCTGGCCGTGATCGCTGCCGTGGTAGTCAGCTACTGCCTCCCCCTCCCCTGCGCGCGGAGAGTCGCCGGACCACCAGCCCCCTTGGCACAGCACATCGGGTACGGCGTTAAGTTGGGCAATGGCGTCGAATGCATCGGGGACAGATATCGACGAGTGTCGGTACTTCGAACTTTTCTCGGCCTCGATGGAGAATACCAAGCAGCCGTCTTCGACGTACGCAAATGCGCCGTCATGGCCCGGGTTGTAGGAGAGTATTTTCATTTTGAAGTTCTACAAATGACGGGCCCGTCCGCACCCACGAGAAGCCCTGCTTCTTGCTCAAATACCGACGGGCCGTACGCGCGGACTCGTATCGAATGAACGTGGGCCATGGCCGGAAGCCGGCGGGGGTTGAGGCGACCCGCAAGATGAGAGGAGCGAGAGGGCCAAGCGTTAAAATTTAGCTTCATGGGCAAATGCGGAATCGGGGTTGGATTCCAAAGCACACGTCGATGGACCAGTAAGTCATCGACCAACCACCGGATCTCGCCCGGAGTCCATTCGATGGCATACCGATGCATTCCCCTCGACGCATCGAAGCCCAGTTCGACGAGGCTTGGAGAACCTCGGTAGCCGTAGTCGAACTGGGCGCCATGGTCACCTGGGTTGTAGAAAACATTGACAATTAGGCGGGTCGGCATGTTGCCGGCAATTTCGATGTCAATTTCCTGATGTGGCGAGTTGCGGTGTAGAAAGAACCCTGTGATCACCCCTGGCACGTCAGACGCTTGGAAGGTTGCTTCGAACCTCCCAAAAAGATAATCGACATGGCTG
>JGI24023J19991_10000570_pt1 | contig 28655 bp, 28 predicted proteins | sample Cruoilmetagenom1_FD_19991 | JGI IMG/M metagenome (IMG submission 19991) | reverse complement strand
GGGGTTTCGAGGTAGGTCAACGTGGGATCGGAGCCATATTTACTACGCACGAACGCTTTCCATTCATCGGTGTACAGATTATCTGCATATTCCCGTGATTGCCAAAGATAGATACCACCGGCTTTGATACCATCCGGAGCAAGAAAATAGTACTTTCTAATCAATCCGGTAGGCCTTGGTATTTTGGTGCTGTACTCAGAAAAATATTCCGAGCCTGATGGTTCGAGATTGGTTGTGGAAGTTTGAATTCAGCAATTACGGTAATCATTGAATATCTCCAGATGAATGGTGTGTGTATAGAATTCGACGATTATCAAGTTATTAAACAGTTTTTGTATAACCTTCAAATAATAATTGATATATAGAAAGAGGATATCTTCTCGGATTCTCCCCATCATCGTGGTAACAAGTACGATTGGCACAAAATTTACAAATCCTATGGCGTAGGCCCCTACTATATGTCATTTTTTTATCATTTAGCAAACTGCTCCTATTGCCAGCTCTTTGCTTTTTTCTGACATCCACTCCTGTCACGGCCCAAATTCTTTTAGGTAAAGTTGTCAGTATTACTGATGGCGACACTATCACAATACTGGATAGTAACAAAAGACAGCATAAGATCCACTTTAGAACTTTCTGAAATGCGTGGAACGCTTCAGGCTGCAACCGAGCAGGAACGCCAGAGCTTCCGACAGGAATGGCAGAATAGGGTTGGCGAAATGACTTCGGAGGAACGACAGCAATATATGGGTTCCGGCAATAAAAAAGGTCAAGGAAAAGAGAGTGGCAAGGGCGGTGGCCAGATGATTAGCACTTTAAATCAAAAAGATATTATTGTTCGAATGTTATGGCCGCATCTTTGGGAAGCGCCAAGCCCACACTCACTTCCAATGCTTTTAATATACCGGAGATGACTGGACATGACACATGGGGAATTACTTTCAGGGAAATATCCAGTATCTGAGAGTTAAGTTCGGATGTATTTTTATCTTTAAACAGTTCAGTCATCATATCCAGGACTTTTCCACCCAGAACAGCATCGACCTTTTCCCAATTTGGGCATTCAGTCTCTAATCGGAATGAGGCTTTATATCCACTCTTCTTTTCAGCATTAATGAAGGTGGTGAACCCACAAATACCACTATATATTTTAACGTTGATCATTTTATGAATGAGGCTCCTTACCTTAATTTTTTATCTACAAATTCTGAAAAACTCTCCCTCTCAGGAATTTCAAATTGGATGGTATCTAAATTCTCGGGGATAGGAAAACGACCATAGCTATGGCAGGCGGCTACAGCAGCGTGAACATGTTCTGAAGGTGTTTCACCGGGTATCTGGTTAATATGAAACATACAACGCCCATCTCTACCAATTTTCTCGATATACAATTTGAATCGTTCCACAATCGCCTCAACAGGCCCTTCCTGAATAAGTGCAGCGTCAATACCTGCTGTTACAAACAAGTTGTGTTCGTTTGCATATACCTTAACTCGTTCCGGCCCAACTTCATACAAGTCTGGATCCAACACACTCAATGAACCAGGACTACATTTCGTTTTTTGTGAGAAGAACCGTTCCGGGTCACGGCTTTTTGCATCTCCCCAGTTTCCGCGGGTGATCAAATTACCACCAACTTGATTCCGTAACCTTTCATTATAGGGGACAACATATTCATCCATCATATCCAAAGTAATCATTGGTGGTGATGCCCAGGCATCACGTCCGTCCATGAGTAAATCAGGCATGTTTGCCTCTTTTCTCAGCACTTCTATATGAGGAACGAGTACCTCATCACAGATAAATTTGAAAAGACGATGAGCAAAGTCGGGTCTCATGGACATATCTTCTATGAGATTTTGATAGCCCCTGATGTTCGCGGCCAGGCTAAAAGGAGCAGTAAAATAAGCTCGGTCCAGTTTTCCTGTCATTTCCAAAAAATTTTTATTAACTTTATGAATCCATGGCAGTCGGCCCGATTTATACGGATTGGGAGGATGCAATTGATCAAGATCCGAAGGCTTAGCGATCAAAGGTTGGCTTCGATCAATATCCGGTAAGCTGTCGGGGTAATACACAATTTTTTGTCCCATGGCTTCAGCTTCTACGTTATAAACATCCCAAAAATTACTCAATGTATCCAGTTTATAATATTCAGTAACGAGTAACTGTGTTTGTGTAAAAATGTCGGCATCTGTAAAAAACTGTTCTGATGAAACTCCTGTCAGAAAGGCGGCATGATCATTGATTTGAGCACCAATAGCAATGTGATCATCCCCAATGGGTGGATTTTCTTTGGATTTGAATTTGGATTCTGTCACCATGTTGAGTTCCCTCTTCTTTTGTATTTTCTGATCAATATTGCTAAAGCAGAACTTTCATCTATCCCTAAGTGATTATCTTGTCCATTTCGGGAAAAATGCCTTTTGTTAAATCTGTTGGGGAATTGATCACCCTCAACTATTAGCCTTTCCCGAAGATTGAAAAGTCATGTCTTGAAGCTGACATATTGGCGACGCCACGCCTCTCTTCCTCTGTAAACGCATTTCTAGTCATTATTTCCGAGGTTGCGATACGTTGCTCCCACTGTCAATATGAGTATAAGAGCATTAAACCGTTATTATTGTATAGCCCTTGAATGCTAAGTACAGTCTGTTTTTTGTTCACCTTCCCAGACCTTGTCACTACTGGACTTCTTGATACCGTTAAGCTAATTGACTCCATGGTCCATTGTAACATCACTAGATGTCTTGGCGTTAAGTCTGAAATTCAACTCCGCACACACTGACGTTACACCGCTTCAGGCGTTACTTTTAACAGCTCCAGTTCTTCTTGCTCAGCCCTTTGACGAAGTTTTTCTGCAAGAATCGTATCGCAGATAGACTGTGTTAAATGGTAGGCAATACCTGGGATGAGAGCCATAGGGAAGGAGTCCGCAAGGTAGCCTGCCCACACCAAATAGGAGACCGTCAAGGTCTTTTGAGATGTGTGGATGGTGAAGGCCGCGACAGATGGTCTATCCAGTCTGATCAGTTTTGCCAACCGATAGTTGAAAAAGAGAAAGGCATTGTGCAGGAGTATCATAAAGAAAAAGACGTAAACTATAGAGGCTCCGGCATCAACCAGCTTTGTGGTAGATCCGGCAACGGCATTGAAAATGATCAGCAGGACAACACTCTGGTTAAAGATCGAGATCTTCTTTTTATGAGCCTTGACTAATTTTCGCACCTTCGGCTGGAGAATCTGTCCAATAACAGTTGGGATAAGTATCGTTACAATCAAGCTTGCCATCATTTTCATTACCGGAAGTTTTATAGGTTCCGTGACGCCGACAAAGAGGTTTAGCAAGGGGGGAATGGTAAATATTGCAACCACGTTACAGAGCACGCAGATAAAAAGACTGAGTGGAATATTACCTTTTGCCATTCCAGTCATGACAGTCCCCGAGGCTATTGTCACAGGTGCTGTGGCAATGATGACGGCACCGATTACAAAATCCGGTTGAGAGGAAAAAACCGCATTGGCGGTAAAATAAGCGACACAAGGAAAAAAGAATAGTGATGAAAATACAGCTGCGACCAATACTTTATATTCCTTTAACTGGCGGACTACATCAGATGTGTCAAGGGTCATGCCGGTAACAAGAAAAGCCAGGAATATACCGATTTTTAGAATTTTGTATTCTCGAACGAACATACCCAAAGCGGGAAGACAAAAGGCTAAAATCACCATCACCGCAATTCCCACAAAAAACCAGTACTTCTTAAAAAAAACATTCATAACAGCTTCTTTTTCTCCAAATACAAAAATAGACAACAAATATACCTTCGAAATGCTTAACGCTATAATTAGCGATGAAAACTAACTTTTTAGTGCGGTTAGTACAAGTTCTAAAAGGGTGAATACTTTTTTTGTGAAGGAGAATTTGCATTCGCTATTTTCTGAATAGTCATTTTGTTGATTTTGAAGAGTGGTAAGTTAAAGTATAGTTTTTACCGTCTGGGAATTTCACAACTGATTTGGCGGGAATGCATTAAAAAAGTCTGGAAGGTGGATCCTTTTCTTTTCAGCCACTGTACTGGCCCGATGAAAATCGTCAGTTTTTCCCTGAAGTTAATTCTTAAGATTGCCAGAGTATAGTTCTAGCGATTGGGCGTATGCTTTTGGTTAACCCTACTATTGTGAGATTACTGCCTCAGACTAGATCTCAGGAGTTGACCTAATTCCTGAGAAATGTTCAAGGTAGATAGTTTGTTGGAATAGATCGAGCATTGTGTTGTGGATTAGCTTATGGTCAATAAATATAAACTTGCCGTTTCTCGGGAGCCGGCCCCCCGACATTTCCATGGTAAATATTTGATTTTAGAAGGCCGATCATGTCAAGACACTTCTGCACAAAGAGGGTATAAATAAAAGACTGAAAAGAGATTGTCTTGGTAACTACTTATAATAAAAGGATTATTTGTTGTTTGTGTGGTTCCAACCTCCGCACCAATGCCAACGTGGTGTAATTCTTAGAGGTTCTAAGGGTTACGCTATTGTTGTTTTTGGGGTTGTCCTTCGCTTACTCACCAGCAAATCCGATGATTCCCTCTACAGTACATCTTCAGTAGAGGAGAGTGGTATGCCAAAGATCACCACAAGAACGATCGAGACAGCTCAATCGAAATCATCCGCTTATTTCATTAGAGAAGGTAGTTTAAAAGGGTTTGCTCTCAGGGTATTTCCATCAGGCACGATCAAGTACATTGCTGAGGTCTGGTATGATGGAAGATCTCACTGGAAGCCGCTCGGATCGTAACCTGTGCTGAGTCCAAGCTGAGAAGGATACTTGGTTTGTTGGATGTGGCAGCAAAAGTGGAAGATGTCAACCTCCCTGGATACAGGCTGCATCATTTATGAACATTAATGAGGTTCCACAAATGAGTATTTCCGAACTTATCATAAGGCGTCCTGATGATTGGCACCTGCACTTACGTGATGGCTCTATGCTGAGAGCTGTGGCGTCCTTTTCCAGTGCTGATTTCGGCCGGGCCATCATCATGCCAAACCTTGTTCCACCAATAACCTTACCGGAACAAGCAGCCTTATATCGCCAAAGAATATTAGAGGCAGTCCCAGACAACCATGATTTCGAACCGCTGATGACGCTTTATCTGACTGAAGCCACCAGACCTGATGAAATTAGCCATGGCGCATCTTCCGGCCTGATAAAAGCTGTGAAACTTTATCCGGCAGGGGCTACTACGAACTCTGACAGTGGAGTTCGGGATATGCAAACTATCATGCCTGTTCTTGAAAAAATGGCGGATATTGGCTTGCCCTTATTAGTGCATGGTGAAGTAACCGGGGCAGATGTTGACATTTTTGACCGGGAAGCTGTATTTATAGATACAGTTCTGGAACCTCTGCGCCGCCGTTTACCGGAGCTACGTGTTGTTCTGGAGCATGTGACAACCGAAACCGGCGTTAATTATGTGATGGCTTCAGACAATAACCTGGCTGCAACAATTACTGTGCACCATTTGATTATTAATAGAAATGCCATTCTGGCTGGGGGAATCAGGCCACATTATTACTGTCTGCCTGTTGCAAAACGCGAGAAACACCGCTTGGCTTTGAGGGCTGCAGCAACTTCTGGAGATTCACGCTTTTTCCTTGGGACTGATTCAGCTCCNCATTGTGACAGTGTAAAAGAGAGCGCATGTGGCTGCGCGGGAATGCTCACGTCTCCCAATGCGCTTGGCTGTTTAGCCACAGTTTTTGAACAGGAAGATAAGCTGATTAATTTAGAATTATTTGTCTCACTAAATGGCCCTAAGTTTTACCGCTTATCTCCAAACTCCGGTAAGGTGCGTCTGTTCAAGACTCAAGTTCCATTCAGGTTTCCTGAAAAAATTAATACTGAAAACGGGCCTGTTACGGTGTTTGATCCAATGCTTCCAATCTACTGGCACGTGGATAATATGGGATAGGAGTGTAACCCATTGACGTATAAATAGAGGTGTGACCATGTTCTCTGACGCATTTCTTTTTCTATAAATATTAAAATTTGTTCCAATGAAGATAAACCCTTAAAAAGCTCCCTGCTCCGTCATTCCCGCGCAGGCGGGAATGACGGAATGGCGAAATATTTGAGTTTTTACGACGGCATCAATGAAAAAAGTCATCTATTTAGTATATTTTTTACTTCTATTCACAAGCTGTGATGCCGGTAAAGAACAGAAAGCAGCGATGATAGCCAAATCGCTTGAGCATGGTAAGAAACTTTATCTGGGTAATGGCTGCGCTGTTTGCCATGGTAAATCAGGAAAGGGGGATGGGCCAAGCTCCAAAAATAGTGTTCCGCCTCCTACTAATTTTCATGACCCGCAAGCCTTTCGGATCGAATCGTCTGTCAATGATATTAAACTGACTGTTAAAGAAGGCACTATACAGCAAGGTGGGGCGATGCCTGCCTTCGATCATTTAACAGAACAGGAACTACATGATATTGCTGTTTTCCTAAAATCTATACAGCCCACTAATGTCATGTCAGCCCTGGAGTGACACGAATGCGATATTACATAGTTGATATAGAAGTCTGTGCTTCTCTCCTGGAATAAATTCGGGGAAAAATGCTGGGATAGAGGGCGGCAATCGACCTTTTGACGATATTATTACAATTTGGAAACAACAAAGGAAACTATCAAATGAAAAGATGTTCATGTTTTATGACAGTAATGTTTGCTAGTTTGTATTTCTTTCAAATACCACTTGCAATTGCGTCTTCTGAATTAATTACAGTTACAAATGCGTGGGTCAGGGCCATGCCGCCCTCCTTTAAACACACTGCCGCATACTTAACGATAAACAATGGCTCCAGTGAAAAAATCAGGTTGATTGGTGTCAAAACAGATGCTGCTGCGGTCGGTGAATTACATACGATGAATTTGGCGAATGGGCAGATGAAAATGAAACAAATTGATCATATTGTGGTACAGAAAAATGATTTTATTGATTTAAATCCTGGCGGTAAGCACATTATGCTGATTGGTCTTAATCGTCCATTAAATGAGGGGGACAGGGTAAGTTTGACATTGATATTTGATAAGGATGTTACAAAAGAATTATTGGTTGAGGTGAAGAAAAATGGACAAGAAAAGAAAGAAAGCATGCATCATGGAACCAATATGAAAGGAAATATGCATAATGATCATTAAAAAGATCAATACATATCTGTTCGCAGCGATGAGTTTATTTTTATGGGTGTCGATCTCGTTCGCTGATGACCGGTTAAGATACTATGATGAGATCAATCCCGGCAACGATTTTACTTTAACAGACCAGAATGGTGAAATTTTTTCCTTGCAAGACAATAGGGGGAAAATAACCTTGTTGTTTTTCGGATACTTATCTTGTCCTGATGTTTGTCCGGTGACCATGTCTAAAATCAGCAGGGTCTATAGTTTGTTAACTTCTCAAGAAGCTGAAAATATAAAAACTGTATTTATTTCAGTGGATACCTCCAGGGATACTCCGGAAAAAATGAAGGAATATCTCGAGTTTTTCAGTATGGATGCTGTTGGCCTGGTTGGGAAGAAGCAGCTTGTTGATAAAATTGTGGCTGATTATATGGCATGGTATGAGGAGGTAATAGTCACATCATCATTAGGATATTTGATTAATCACACCAGCTATATTTATTTGATAGATCAAAAAGGCCATGTGCGATATCTTTTTAGATCAGGAGAAAATATTAAACACATGGCCGAAACTATTCGTGTTGTCTTAAATGAATGATGATCAAACCAAAATTACTTAACTGTACAGGTCATATCCTGACCGCAGCACATTGGGGATTTGATCTTCCCATGACCATTTGGACATTTTGATATCTGCACCTCGCTATTATCATCCAATTTTAAACTGTCATTAACAAGTGGTGCATCACATTTTGCACATGTAGCATTAACAGCCATTCCACATTTAGAACATTCATATGTTGCCATTTGAAAACCCTCCAGAGTTTAGTGCCTTACTCCATAAAAACTTTCATAAAAACAAGAAATGTGGAGAGGCTTTTGGAATCAGAAACGTAGAGTTACCACCAGGGAACTTATCCCGTTAATCGGGGTAAATTAATTTATCACTCAGAACAAAATATGCATGTTCTCCCAAGAATCAATCTTTTTGGATAATTCCTCAGGAACCCGTACTTGAATTTCACATGTGCTTATCATTGGGGACTCTAGGGTTGCAACAAAGGACGTTCGTGCGACACTTCAGGGTCACATACGGCCATGCCGAATAATCGAAAGCAACAGCCAGAAGCCCATAATTCCGGCAACAAGAAATCCCGCCAGACCAATGATTGGTATATCGTGCCATTTCGGTGGAATATCAGACAGAATGATCAGCGATGAACCAATAATCTGGGCGGCTAAAACAATGGCAAAAGCAATGCGATTAGAAATTTTATCAAGGGCCAATGCGAGCTTTTCCAAGCCACGATGTTCAAATTCGAGCTTCATCTTGCCTGCCCGCAATTGTCGCAAAATAGATCGGACTTCTTCCGGTACATCCTGAATCAGTTTCAGGTATTCGCTCCCGGTTTCGCTAATTTCTTCGGCGACACGGCCGGGCCGTAAGCGTGCTGTCTTCACCTTTTTTATATATGGTTCTGCCAGCTTGATGAGTTCAAGATCCGGATCGAGAACTAAACCGATACCTTCTATGGTGGCAAGTGCCTTGATCATCAGATAGAGATTCGGTTTGATACTGAGTTTGTGGCGCTGCACGAGATTAAGAAGTTCCTGCAGTATTTTTCCTGCCTGCAGATCTTTAAGAGGCAGATACAGGTAGCGGTCTAAAAGGTCACTAAGATCACGACTGAGTGCGTCATGGTCAATCTCACCGAACTGGATGGTTATGGAGAGGACGCCATCTGTTATTTTACGATCATTTTTTGTTACAATGGAGAACATCAGATCAGTAAAATCTTCCCGGTCTTTGCGGCTGAGGTGCCCCATCATACCAAAGTCCAGAAAACAGATAATATTATCCGGCAGTATAAAAATATTACCCGGATGAGGATCCCCGTGAAAAAAGCCGTGGACAAAGATCTGTTCCATCACCAGGCTGGCACCACGTTCAGCGATTAAGTGCAGATCATAACCCTGGCTTTGCAAAGTATCAATCTTAGAGGCTTTGATGCCATCAATATATTCCATTGTCAGAATACGTTCAGTACTTAACTCTGAATAGACAAGAGGAACATAGATAGTTTTATTAGTTTTAAATTGCCGTGCAAAGCGCTGGATATTGGCCAGTTCAACTGTATAGTCGATTTCCAGGGATAAGCTGCGGGCAAACTCATCAACAATTGCTGATGGCTGATGGCCCTGCAACTCTTCCAGGTATTGCTCCATGAGTGACGCAAGATACGCCAGAATCTCAAGATCAACGGCAATGATCTTCTCAAGATCCGGGCGCTGGACTTTGATCACCACTTCCTTGCCGTCCTGCAGGCGAGCCCTGTGCACCTGGCCAATTGATGCTGCCGCCATGGGTTGTTCTTCAAATTGTTGAAACAGATCATCTGGTTTTTTCCCGGTCTCGGCAAGAAAAATTTCTTCTACTTCACTGAAAAGAAAAGGTGGTACATTATCCTGCAGTTTGGCTAATTCATCTAAATATTCAGGTGTGATCAGGTCGGGGCGGGTGGAAAGTACCTGGCCCAGTTTAATAAAAGTCGGACCTAAATCTTCCAGGGCCATGCGAAATCTTTCCGCCCGGGAATGTTTTTCGATTTCCTCCCGTGGCTTTCTATTGATCATCTTCAGGCCTGATTCCAGGTACTGATCGATGCGCAGGCTTTCAACAAGATCATTAAAGCCGTATTTAAACAGAATCCGTATTATTCGCTGGTACCGGTTGAAATGTCTGTAGGTTCGCCCTATGGCACCGATTTTTCTAATACTGAACATATTTTCACGTTGTGGTTTGGATAATTATTTTGTCAGAAGTAATTAACAATCGGTAAAAGATCTATTTCAGTTTTGGTTCAGTTACTTCGTCAATAAGATAGAGTATGGAACGGTAGGGAATGCCTGCGTGCAGCGACAGTCCTATTTCACAGGTTATACTGGTCGAATAACCCGCGTCACAACTGCAGGTATGTTCATCTAGTCCCTTAAGGGCAGCTTCATTTAGTTCCGGGAAGTTGAAACCACGATCCCCGGCAAAACCGCAGCAGTGAATATCTTCCGGCCATATTACCTCCGTGGCGCAGGCCACGGCCAGCTCAAGGAGTTTTGTTTCCAGACCCATCTTTCTGGTACTGCATGTAGGATGTACGGCAATTGAGGTCTCTTTTTGGGTAAAGGTAAGCCGGTCCATCAGGAACTGCAGGACAAATTCAATTGGTTCATAAAATTGGAGATTTTTATCTGCTGTTGATTTGATACGCTGCAGGCATGGACTGGTGTCACACAGCACCGGGATACTGCCGTTTTGCGAAACTTCGAGCAGCTTGTCGGACAGTTCCTTTGCCTTACGATCCGCTTCAGCGATAAATCCCTTGGTCTCAAAGGCCTGTCCGCAGCAGAGTCCTTCCAGCCCTTTCGGGTAAATAATCTCATAGCCACCTTTTTTCAGAAGAGAAACAGTTTTTCGGGGCAGGTCGTCCTGTTCTGTTTGATCACGGGCTGGACCACTCATTGCTCGGCTGGCACAGCTTGGGAAATAAATAACCTTCAGAGGGTTGGCAGGATCTATGGGCTCAGGTTCTATTTTCCTCACCCCGGAAGGCATCTCTTTATTCCAGAGGGGCAGTGCGCCAAATGTCACCTTCCTGGCGATAGTTGAAGCCTGTTCCATAAAGCGGGTACCTGTAAAATTGTGTACTTTATCAACTGTGTTCAGGGTGTGGCTGATGGTTCGTGCAACAGAGCCGAATCGTGAACCGACGGTACCGGCCATTTTGTCAGCAAGCTTTCCATGAGCCTCTTTGCGCAGGGTCTTGACCATCTTACCGGTGTCGATACCGATGGGACATTTAGTGGCACAGAGTCCGTCTGCAGCACAGGTATCCATACCGGGGTACTGGTAGCGTTTGACAAAGCGCTTCAGGCTGGGGCTGATTCCTTCCCCGGATGATTTTCTACTGATTTCCCGCCGGGCGGCAATGCGTTGCCGCGGGGTGAAGCTCAGGTTCCTCGAAGGACACACCGACTCGCAGAAACCGCATTCAATGCACTTATCGGCAATTTCATGGGTCGCGGGCAGCGGCTTAAGATTTTTAACATGGGCCTCTGCGTCCTCATTGATGATAACGCCGGGGTTCAGCAGGTTATCTGGATCAAATAGACTCTTGATCTCCTTCATCAGTTCAAAGGCCGCCGTGCCCCATTCTTTTTCAACAAAAGGAGCCATGTTACGACCGGTGCCGTGTTCTGCCTTCAGCGAACCGTCGTATTGGGTTACGACCATTTCAACTACCTCGTCCATAAAGTCGCGATAACGGGTTACTTCTGACTGGATGGAAAAATCCTGGGTAAAGACAAAATGCAGGTTGCCTTCAAAGGCATGTCCGAAAATGATAGCCTCATGGTAGTGATATTTGACAAAAAGCGTCTGCAGGTCGAGTGCTGCATTGGCGAGGTGCTCCGTTGGGAAAGCCACATCCTCGATAATGACAGTGGTTCCTGATTCACGAATTGCACCGACGGCAGGGAACAACCCTTTACGTATCTTCCATAGAGCTTGATATTCCTCAGGCACATTCGTGAAAGATATCGGCATGACCGTGTCAAACTCAGCGAGACAACCAGATATCTGTTCTATTTGACGGGCAAGCTTCTCCTGTTCCTCGGAGCGGGTTTCGACCAGTAGTGCAGTAACTTTTCCATCCAACTCTTTGAGATATTCCGGCATCCCCGGCTGGTCTTCCACCGATCTGAGGCTGGCTCTGTCCATCAACTCTGCTGCCGCAACCTCCTGTTTGCGCAGTAGAGGAATTGCCCGACAGGCATCCTCTATATTGGCAAAGAGGATCAGGTCACTCGCTTTATATGGGTGTTCGATGACGGTACGATAAACTGCATCGGAGATAAAGGCTAAGGTACCCTCGGAACCGATCATCAGGTGAGATATGATGTCGATGGGGTCTTCAAAATCGATAAGTGCATTCAGGCTGTAGCCGGTGGTGTTTTTAATCTTGAATTTATGTCTGATACGATCGGTGAGTTGTTTATCTTGCAGAACCCGTTCTCTGATTTCCGTCAGGCTGTTAAGAAGAGCACTATGATTTTTTTTGAAATCTTCAGTGCTTTTGGTGTCACTGGTATCAACAACCGTGCTGTCGGCCATCACCAGTCGGATACTCTCGAGGGTCTGGTAACTGTTCTCTTCAATACCGCAACACATGCCGCTGGCATTGTTAGCAAGAATTCCACCAATTTTGGCGCTGTCAATCGATGCGGGATCCGGCCCGATTTTCCGGTCAAATATAGCGAGCTGATGATTTACCTGGCTGCCGATGAGACCCGGTTGAACTTGAACCAGGCGGGCATTATCAAGTATGCGACAGCGATCCCATCCATAGCCGAGGCGAACCAGGATGGAGTCGGTAACTGACTGGCCGGACAGGCTTGTTCCGGCGGCTCGAAAGGTTACAGGAAGTCCGCGTTTACGCGCTTCCTGTAAGATGATTCGCACCTCTTTTTCATTTTCTACATTAACAATGACCTGGGGGACTAATCGGTAAAAACTTGCATCGGCGCCTATGGCAACCAGCTTGAGGGGGTCGGTGATAATATTTTCCGCCGGTATTTTTCTGCTGATTGCCTGTAAAAAATTACTGTATTTGTTTGTTGGCATAAGTTCTTCCGCAGTTCTCAAAGAGGATAATGATTCTACTTGACAGAACTTCTTGACAGAGGATGCTTCTTTACCTACATGTACCATATACGATAGCTTTTCGTAAGAAAAGTTCTTGCTGGAGTCTTATCAGGGTTTTTAAACCAACATGTTACAGGAGGTCGTTATGGCTAAGAAAAAAGATAAGAAGAAAGACAAAAAGAAAAAATCATGTAAGAAGAAAGAGTGTAAGCCCAAAGATCTGAAAAAAGGTAAGAAGAAGGACAAGAAGAAAGATAAAAAGAAAAAAAAGTAACTCTTTTTGCCGTACCGTGCAAATGGATTTCTGATTAGTCTGCACGGTACGTTTGATGGTTTTGTAAAAAGTCCACCGTACTGTCATTCCCGCCTACAAGGGAGTGACGGAAACGTTAGCATATTTAATACACTCGTAAAAGTCTGTTCAAAGTTCCCAGACTTTAAAAATAGAGGCGTACCCCTGTTATAAAGGTCCAACCGTCTACACTGTTTTTGTCAGTGTCAGTATCTTCAATATTATCCATATCCCAATATTCGAGTCCTGCCATCAGCTTCAATTTATTGCCATAAATATAATAGTTCAATCCGGTGTAAAAGGAATTGTATGAGTCTCCCTCGCCGGAGGCGACAGGCTGTTCGTATCTTTTAGCAAGTTTTAAGCCATGGTCATCAGCGCTTGAGGCGTAATGGTAACGCAGAGCAAGTTGCAGCTTGTCGCCACGTATAAGCAGATCACGGGCAAAATCATAGGTCGGCAGAATTGTCAGGCCAAAAACATCGCTCTGGTCATCAACGCCGGTGCCCATGGTGAGATCAACGCCTACGCCCAGAGGCCCAATCTGTCCCTGGTGCCAGAGAGAAAGAATGTTCCCATAGGGCTTAAAGGCATTGTTCTCTTCCTCACCGTCATTATACAGATAGTCAAGGTGAAGCGTGCCTGTATCATAAAAGAGTGGTACTTTATAGCCCAGTCCGATGAGTGCCCCGAAACCACCATCAAAACTGGTGAATTCGTCCTCTATACTGCCGTTGAAAAGACCGGCCTGGTACGACAAATCACCACTTTTCCCTTTTGAATAGATACCGACAACTTCTCCCGGCATAAGCTGGTTGACCAGCAGAGCCCGTTCTATAGTGGTAATCTTTTTAGAGGAAGTGGTACGTTCCATGCCCGTATATACATAGTCCAACCGGCCGACACTCATTTCAAATTTTGTGTCAGGGTGCTGCCACTTAATATAGGCATCATAAAGGCCTTTGTAAAAAGGATCAAAATCTTCGTTGGCGCTTATCTGTACCTCAATAGTAAACTGTTTGAACAGTTTGGTGTTAAAGCCGAAATAAAACCTCCGATTTTCCCAATCGTCATCCCTGTCATCGCCCGAGTCTGATACCCAGTATTGACCATGATAGCGACCAACAAGAGAAAATTCCTGAATGTAGGGATTATCTTTGTTTTTATAGAGCTTGGGAGCACTCCAGATGGATTCAAACAGTTCCGGAGCCGCCCCGTTGTCAGAGTTTCCTTCCGCGGACCAAAGGGTTGACGGCATAAAACATCCCATAAAACAAGTTGTTAAGAGAACTTTCCTCCCTATGCAATTCCAGACTTTCATATTTTCTCCACGTTATATTTTCAGCAATTAACAGATTTTTTCGGCGTTAATTCGGCGATCGTACTTTTGCGAGGAACCTCTATGAGGGATTTTCCCGGTTAAATTCAATTTCCATATCGATCATTTCTTTAGCCCTCTCAAAGGCACGGTTTTCATTGTCGCCGCCCATTGAGACGTGCTGCTTGTATCCTGAGGGACTGGTTACGGTAAAAGAAAAATGTGAACAAAGTTTGCTCTCGGGGGTTACTGTGATGGTCCATTTTTTATAGGTATCTGTAAGGATATTACTCATTATGATTCTCCGTTTGTTACCGGTTTGTGTGAAAATGCAGACCGCATACAAATTATCCGGTAAACTGACTGTCAGGAATTGGAATTTATATTGATACCATAGAATGGTATTGTATTGTAGCTTTTAGATAATGTCGAGTTATGTATATAATGATGTTTGATGGCATAGTGAAGAGTTTGAATTTTTACGACGCTGACAGACAAGGAAAAATGAAGATGATCAATCAGGGTAACAGCAACACAGGGAATAACATATGGGATACCAGAAACCGACGATAAGAGACATAATTGCAGCTCAGAAAAACGTGTATCAGCATCTTAACCCCACACCACTCTATAATTACCCGACTCTCAGCGAGCTGGTGGGAACGAGTACCTGGATAAAACATGAAAACCATCAGCCTGTTGGTGCCTTCAAAGTTCGTGGTGGATTGAACATGGCGGCTAATTTAACAGATGAAGAGAGACGCAACGGGCTGTTTACAGCCTCAACAGGCAATCATGGACAAAGTATTGCATATGCTGCAAGAGCATATGGCATAAAAGCGGTTGTGGCTGTACCTGAAGGGGCTAACCCTGGAAAAGTGGCGGCAATGCGGGGCTTGGGAGCAGAAGTAATCTTTCATGGTGCTGATTTTGATGAGGCACGGGAGTGGGTAAAGAGAATTACAGAGGAGAAGGGGGGCAAGTTTGTTGGCCCTACTGATGAACCTCTTATACATGGGGTAGGGACATATGGGCTGGAGATCTTAAATGATTTGCCTTCCGTTGATACCATTATAGTGCCTGTAGGGGCTGGCAGCGGGGTTTGTGGAACAGCTATTGTAGCCAAGGCCATTAATGAGGAAATTGAGATTATAGCTGTTCAGTCCGCCCAGGCACCAGCCATGAAATTAAGCTGGGAGAGTGGGGTGCTGAAGGAAGCTGAAATGAAGACAATTGCAGAGGGTCTTGCAACACGGGTTCCTTTTGAAAATACACAGCGCATTATGCGTGAGTATGTAGATGATTTTATATTGGTGGACGATGAAGATATCAAATCGGCAATTCCTCTTCTGCTGGAACATACTCACAACCTGGTTGAAGAAGCGGGCGCAGCTTCCCTGGCAGCAGCATTGCAAGTAGCTGATAGATTGACGAACAGGGATGTCGTGCTTGTTGTAAGCGGGGGAAACTTGTCGATGCAAAATTTAAAAAATGTGATTGCATGAAAATATGGGTAGATGCCGATGCATGTCCCGTGGTGATCAAAGAGATTCTGTTTCGGGCGGCAGAGCGTACCAGGATAGAGCTGCTCCTGGTTGCTAATCGTTCAGTACGGATACCTTCGTCGCCATTCATTCAATTTATTCGAGTGCCAGCCGGTCTTGATGTTGCAGATAATGAGATAGTTAAAAGACTCAGCGCCGGTGATCTTGTGATTACAAGTGATATTCCTCTGGCGGCGGAAGTGGTTGAAAAAGGAGGGCATGCTCTCAATCCCCGTGGAGAACTGTATACTGAGGAAAATATTCAGGATCGGTTGAGTATGAGAGATTTTATGGATACTCTGCGGGCAAGTGGAGTTGACACCGGCGGTCCATCTGCGCTGAGCCGGAGTGACCGAAACTATTTTGCTAACCAATTGGATAAATTTTTGACCGGATATACAGGAAACCGATGATGAGTCAAAATCAAAAGAACTTTAAAAAGGTTCCAAAAAAATATCAGCCCAGGGGGCTTACTGTTCTTTATGAGGATCGTGATATCCTGGTTGTGGATAAAATATCAGGTCTTCTTACCGTGAGTAGTGAAAAAGTCAGAGAAAATACAGCCTATTATCGTCTGACTGACTATGTGCGGAAAGGGAATCAAAAATCAAGAAACCGGATATTTATAGTTCATCGCCTAGATAGAGATACCTCCGGTGTTATAGTTTTTGCAAAAAATGAGACTGCCAAACATTATCTCCAGAAAGAGTGGCATGGATTTCAAAAAAAATACTATGCCGTAGTGCATGGCACCCTCATGGAAAAAGAGGGGATAATCACTTCATACCTTGCAGAAAACCACTTTCATAAAATGTATTCTGTCAGTGACCCGAAACAGGGTAAGTTTGCCAGGACCGGGTATAAAGTTATAAAAGAATCCAAAAAATTCAGTTTGCTTGAAGTTGATCTGCTAACAGGCAGGAAAAATCAGATCCGGGTTCATTTCTCGGATAGAGGGTGCCCTGTTGCTGGTGACAAGAAATACGGGCAAAAGGAAAAGGGTGTAAAAAGACTTTCACTTCATGCTGCTTCCATTACACTGCGTCATCCCCATTCAAAAGAGAAAATGACCTTTGAAACAGATATCCCTGCCTATTTTAAATTGCTTCTAAATCGTAATTAAATCACTTTGCCTCATCAATCATGGAACGAATCTTGACAAAGGTTTTCGTCAATGAGTCAGGAAAAACATCATCTCCGACGACCATCTCCCTGATATCTTCTTCTCCGTAACTCATGTAACGGATCTCGGTTTGGCCGTTTTTGGAAAAAGCCATAACAAATTTTGGCATAAAGAGGGAACGTTCCGGGTTGGCAACCAGGCTGGGTGAGGATTTTGCGGGTTTGCACAGCTGGATCATATGGAGATCGAACTCTTCGGGGACTTTTGCCCCGTGGGCCGCAAACGTTTCAGACATGTCCATACTGCTGCTATTATGGATAACAAAACCATACTTTTCAGCTACTTTTTTAAAATCCGCTGCGAATTGTCTGACACTCTTTGTGCTTTGGCCAATATATAAATCCTTTTGCCTGTTCATTCTGTGTTCTTCCTATCATAACCAGTTTGTCATCCAGAAACGGTCTACCACTACATATATGTGCATATGTTTATATACGGCTGATTTGAGCTGCTGTCAACAAGGTATTTCGTTAAATACTTAACATGTGGCTGAAAGTTTTGATGGAATCGTGTACAGATCAATACCTTGGGCCGGTCTTTTTCAAGGTTATCCAGACAGTGATCGAGAAAATGTCTGCCGCTAAAAAAGAGTAATCTGAATAGATCGTAATTATGGGCGTACAGCTCTTATATATCCTTTTTTCCCGGGATAAAATATGCGCTCCCCTCCTCACGTATCACCAGCTTCCCATGACCCAACGATCATTTTTTCATTGTTACCGACCAGCCAGTAGCTCATCTCGAGATTGATGTCCAGTTCTTGATTTTCCTTTAGAGCAAAGAGTAGAAAAAAATCATATAATTCATACTTTGTGGGCAGCCTCCAATCATTATATTCACCCTTATTCAGATTAGAGAGATACTCCTGTACTTCTGTAGACGAGCTCATTTTTTTTGAGCGATTCATCTGCCACATTCTGCCATTTTCAGGTTCCTGGATTATGTCTCCGTCAAGGATTGTGACTGCACCCATTTTTGCCGATGCAGTTACAGGGAGAATCACCAGCAGACAGATGAAGAGTGAAAGCAGAAACCTCACGTTCTTCACGCGTTCTTTGCATTGAGTTATGTCCATGATAGAGTCTCTTTATTTTTCAGCTAACCCATTTTTCAACCAATTGTTCGATTTCTTCAAAAGTAATACCAATCATAAGTGCTAAATCAAGAATTGTAAATCGTTCCCGCATCTGGTTAGCATGTTTGACAATTAACAGAAATTTATCTTTTTTAAGAGGGAGACCATTATCTCGTATATCCATGAATCTATGAGCACCACCGGCCTGCATCAGGCAGTTTTTTAATTTTACCGGTGGAACCAGATCGGGTTTGATTAACGCTTTCAACCTGTCCCAGTTTTTTGGTTGGGACAGAAACTCTGCAGCTTGATCAAATTTTGGGATTTTTTTAGCATATTCCTTTTCCACAACCGGTGAGAGAGATCCCCAGAATTCACTGTTAATAGTGTCTGGCATATCTATGAAAGTCGGCTTATCAATAGCCATTACTCTTTCGTAAAGGGCTGCCGTTAAAATTGAACTGACACCGACCTGACGGCCATGAAAGTCATGTTTTCTTCCATCTCTGTCGGCAGTCATATCTATTGTGTGGGATATCAAGTGTTCGCCTCCTGAAGCCGGAGATGATGTCCCGGTGATTGTCATGGCAATACTGGATAAAAACAGGGCTTCAAACAGAGCTTTAAATGCGGTTGGATTTTTTTCTTTTATTTCTCCCGGATTATCCAGATAAACAGGTTCAAGTTTTTTCAGCAGATCAACAGAGAATTGGCAGTAATAGTCGTTGAATAGAAATTTGTTTAGCCTCCAGTCGGCAGAACTGACCGATTTGGCCAGCACATCCCCCAGCCCGGACGTGGTTAACTCGAAAGGGGCATTGATGATAATCTCCGGTACTGCAAATACAGCCTGACAGGCGTTTGCATGAAATAGAACTTTCAGCCCGTCAATTGTTGCAGCCACATTTGCTGATGCATATCCGTTCATGGAGGCGGCAGTGGCAACGGTTATGTAGGGCTTATCCCGCAGGAAGGCTACCCATTTCACCAGATCATTGATTACGCCGCTGCCTACAGCAATATAAAGATCGGCAGGAGGGGCCTGGTCTAATATCAGATCCTTTGTTCCGGCATCTGCTGCGGGTGATTCCCCATCATTGTCCGGTACGATAAAATGTGACACTCCGGCAGCCCCAAATTTCAATTTTTCTTCGACGATTCGTCCGGCAGCCTCAAAGGTTCTGGTATCAGCTAAAATAAGGTAGTTCAAACCGTCTGTAATCGATTTGGCCGTATCCAGCAGTAAGTCAAATGCGTTGTCCTCGTAAAACCTGTGTTTGGTTGGAACAATGTGCTGTTTGCCACATTTGCAGTTAAATGAGGTTCCTAGAAGATTTGTCTGTTCCATATCTGTTCCTGTTGGACTTTTAAAGGTTTAAAGAAAAAATCTGTTGAAACTACTTATTCTATCCCAATCGTTTACTCCGAACAATTGCTTTTTGCAGCTCTTCTGCGACTGCCCATTCATCCGGGCGTTTTCCGCTGACTAATTAGACTTCTTCTGAAAGAGTTTCTTGAATAGGCATCATTTTGGCGTTATGGTTATGACCACTGAAATAACTTTCGGCACCTTGAAAACTGCTAATTTTTCAAGATGCCTTTTATTGATGAACTCGTAAAAACTTAAATTCTTTGCTATTCCGTCATTCCCGCCTGCGTGGGAATGACGGCGCGGGAGACTTTTTACGATGCCATCTTTATTAAGAGGTGCAGTTATGGTCAGGTCAAAATGCCCTGCCTGTGAACATCATGAGTTTGAGGCCGTTCATGTAACAACTCAACAAGGACAGAAATTTTGCCTGATTCAATGTGTCAATTGCGGTACAGTTGTTGGTGCTCTTGATGATGTCAAGATCACAAATGTGATAAAAAATGCCGAAAAAAAGCTCTCGAAATTCCTTGAAAACCTCAATCGAAAAGTGATAAACGTCTGTAACAGGAAAAATAGTTGATCACGGAAGAATGCTATGGAAGATGATATCGGTAAGAGGCTTGTCGCGGCTTTAAAAGATCCCAATAATCTTGAAAGTCAAGAGAGTGTTGCCAAGGCAATGGAGCTTACAAAGGCGTATGCCGCCTCGGGTTCAACCACCCATTTCAGTACGGTAACCAAGCTGTTTTATGATCTGTTTGAGATGTTTGAAACGGGTAAGGACCCACGAACTAAATAGTTGGTGGTCTTCTTTGCAGTAATTCCTTCATACAACCAAATTCCGTTTCACATTGTGTAATGGTCTGTTCCAGGTAGGTTATATTCTTGCTGATATTTTCAGCATAAAGGTTGCGGTCAATTTTATACCTTTCACGGAAATGCAGACGCATGGATTGAGATATATTCGAAAAAATGTGTACCAGTCGTTGCTGGATGACATTATGGTAAAAATTGGCGGTATGTTCCATCAGGTTCAGCGCTGAAGTGTACTGGCAGTCACTACCGTCCTTAAGCTCCCTGTAGAGTACAGGGAGGGATTCCAGATAATATCTGTCAGCCATCTGTGCCAGTATATCTGCAGAACCGACTACCTGTCCCGCAAGTTGTACTTCAATAGAGTGGAGATCAAAAGTAGCGGGGTCAAGAGAAAGGTTGGTGTAATGAATAATGGTGGCACAGTCTTTTGAGATCTCCCGATCCAGGTTTTTGTGGATAATATAACGATCGAGAAAGAGAATAGACCTCTCTTCATGCCGGGCAATACGTTCTGTGCCGGAGTTGTTAATATCCCCATTCAGCAATAACATTCCTGTATCATGAAAACAGGCACTCAGCAGACTCTTGGTCAGCATGTCCTCGCTGATATGCACATGGTTGCAATGAAGTCCGTGCAAAAGCCGGATAGTCGCAAGTACCACCATCTGACTGTGGCGCAGATCGTGATATTGAAGGCTGTTTTTTTGAAAAAATAGATGGGAGCCGGAAAAAAAGGCCTTGAGGTCTTTGTAGATATCCCGGATCAACAGATGGTCTGCAGTGGGGCATATCTCGGATGACAGAGAAATGATTTCGTCGAGTGGGTTGCCTGTGCTGCCGCCCTCAAAAATTTTTGTAATATATTTATTGTCCATTATCGCTTCGAGTTTTTTCCTGACCATCCAACTCATCATTCCTTTATGACTTAGCCATTTGCAACTTTGAAGGACCTTCTTACGAGTCTATCATCTACTGATGATTTCGCAAAAACAATAATTGTAAATGAATGGGAGAAAATATTTAATCAATGCAGGGGTTCGTTCGGGCAGAATAGAAAAATATCGGGTATAATTTTCGAACGTCGTAAGAAGAGAAGGCAAAGATCAATTTTAGGCTGGTTCATTTGGAGATCAATGGAAGAGAAGAAAGAGGCTATTGTAGTATTAGTAGTTGACGATGATGAGTTTGTTCGCATGCATCTCAGTGTACTGGTGAAAGCACTGGGGTATAATTGTCTGGTTGCCGGAGATAGCCCGGAAGCCATCAAAGTGTTGGAATTGAAACCGGTTGATCTCGTTTTGTCAGATATTCACATGCCGGGTATGGATGGCCTGGAACTTCTTGATCATATAAAACGAAATTATAAAGACACAGACGTAATAATTTCTACGGGTTTTTCTCAAACCGCAAATTATGCCGAGGTGATTAAGGCCGGGGCGATGGATTTTATAAAAAAACCGATAGATCCGGCAGAGCTTGAAGCAAAGTTTGCCCGGGCAGTCCGGGAGCGAAATCTGGTACGCGAGCTGGAACGATTGTCGAGGCATGACGCTCTGACGTCCCTTTTAAACCGAAGATCTTTTAATGAGTTATTTCCTTATGAAGTGGGAAGAGCATACAGGCAGAACTATTCGCTAATCCTGGCGCTTATTGATGTGGACAATTTTAAGGAATATAATGATGAGTATGGGCACCAGGCAGGAGATGAGGTACTTATCAGCCTGGGAAAAATACTGGTCGAATGTACTCGAGACAAGGTCGATATGTGTTTCAGGCTTGGCGGGGATGAGTTTTGTGTACTCCTGCCCCAGGCAAGCCCTGATCAGGGTACGGAAATTGTCGAGCGGATTCGTTTAAGTTTCTTTGATAGAAAATATGGTAGAACCACCCTTTCCATCGGTTTGGTGGAGTGTGAACGAGATAAAAGTCTGTCCAAAGGGGAAGATGAACGATCAATGATGGAGCGGGCAGATCGAGCCATGTATGATGCTAAAAACAGTGGTAAAAACTGTGTGGTCACTCGTGTTTGACAGCTACCTGCCGAGGGCGTCTTTATGGAACGACTTGTCCGGCTCAACAGGGTAGTTCCCATCAAAACAGGCGAGGCAGAAATGCTTTCTGGTCAGGCCCGTAGCCTCTACCAGTCCCTCAAGGCTCAGGTAGTGAAGTGAGTCGAGTCCTAGATAAACAGCAATCTCATCGATCTCTTTATTACAGGCAACCAGCTGAGTAGAAGAGGGAAAATCTATACCATAATAACAGGCATGCCGTGTTGGAGGGCAACTGATAACCATATGCACCTCTTTTGCCCCCGCCTCCCTTAATGCCCTTACCCTGCTCTTGCCGGTGGTACCTCGAATTATTGAGTCTTCAACTATGATCACTCTTTTATCATTTAAAAAAGAGCGGACCGGGTTGAGTTTGACTTTTACATTAAAGTCTCGCATGGACTGGGTCGGCTGGATAAAGGTGCGGCCTACATAGTGATTACGGATAACACCCATTTCAAGTGGAATGCCCGAAGACTGCGAGTATCCGATAGCCGCATAGTTTCCGGAATCGGGAAAAGGCATGACAAAATCAGCATCTATCCTGGCCTCCTTCGCTAGAATCTCCCCCATGCGTTTTCTTGCCTGATAGACATTGATGCCAAAAATATCTGAATCCGGGCGGGCAAAATAGACTTGTTCGAAGATACAGAAATGGCTGTCCTGTCTGGGCCAGGGATAGAGTGATTTCATTTTGTCGGCGTGGAAGATGATGATTTCACCAGGCTCTACATCACGAACATACTCCGCCTCTATGAGGTCCAGTGCGCAGGTTTCAGAAGCGACAACCCATCCTCCGTTGTTTAAACGACCGAGACATAAGGGGCGGAAACCATCCGGATCACGAACGGCAATCATCGTATCCTGCGTCATCATAAGAAGAGAATAAGCCCCCCTCAGGGCGGAAAAGGTCTCTTCAAGTGCTTTTTCCAGTCCGAGATGGGTCGTCCTTGCCATCAGGTGCAGAACCACTTCGCTATCCATATTGGTCTGAAAGATTGAACCCTGTTCCTCCAGTCTTGAGCGTAATTCAATGGAGTTGACAAGATTGCCGTTGTGGGCCACAGCCAGAGTAGTTCCCTTATGGGTGACCATCAATGGCTGGGTATTTGTCACATTGGACGCTCCTGTGGTAGAATAGCGGACATGACCAATGGAAATATGTCCTTGTAAATCCTGAAGAATCTCTTCCGAGAAGACTTCAGGAACAAGACCCATATTCTTATAGACATTCACTTTGCTGCCGTTGGATGTGACAATGCCGGCACTTTCCTGGCCTCTGTGCTGGAGTGCATAGAGGCCGAAATAGGTCAGTTTCGAAGAGTCTTCGTGGTTGAAAATACCACACACTCCGCATTCATGGGTTGGGCGGTCTGTATGAGATTGCAAACTGGTATGGTTTGGCATAGGGGTTATTACCTAGGTGGTCAGTGCGTGGAGGAGTTCCGATAAACTGACAAGGTCATTTAAATCAAGTTGCTCATCAACTGTATGCACTTTGTCCATGCCGGTGGCCACAATTGCTGTTGGCAGTCCGTATCCGTTAAAGATATTGGCGTCGCTGCCTCCTCCTGCCACAATGAATTTCAGCTCCTTGCCGATCTTTTTCGAGGCCTGTTTAATTCTTTGGATAACCGGAGTGCTTTGTTCCAGAGTCAGTACCGGGTAGTCAGCATTGATATTGCATTCTACTGAAGGGCGCGGTCTGCCTCCCGGTTGCTGTTCTTCCCATTTCTTGATGACTGTATTGAATGTGTCAACAATTTCCTGGGTATAGGTCAGTAACTTGTCCGGGGAATGACTGCGAACCTCACCATGAATAGTGATCAGCTCAGGGACAATATTTGTTGCAGCCCCGCCTTGTATAAGACCAAAATTACGGGTGGATTCTTCATCAAGCCTGCCAACAGCTATTTTACTGAGAGCTTCAGCTGTCAGGGATAATGCGTTTACTCCTGATTCCGGATTAAGACCTGCATGGGCGGCTGTACCTTTCACTTTTATTATAAATTTATTGGCTGCAGGTGCGCCGGTAATGACATGATCAATACCTGTTGAATCGAGGGCATAACCGCATGTTGACTGGATTTTTTCATATTCAAGGCCCTTGGCGCCTAGGAGGCCTATCTCCTCACAGGTTGTGAGTATGATCTCTATAGTACAGTGAGGGGTGTTATCTTCTTTCAGTGATGTTATTAACTCAAGGATAGCGGCAATACCTGATTTATCATCACCGCCGAGAACAGTGTCTCCTCCACTGGTAAAGATGCCTTCTGTGCGGACTACTTTAACACCCTCACCAGGTTCTACGGTATCCATATGGCAAGAGAAAAAGAGTCCCTCAAGCTCAGGATGACTGCCGGTGAACCGAATAAGAAGGTTTCCGCATTCGGCGCCGGTTTTGGCTGCAGAGTTGTCTTCATAGATTAAATCTGCACCCAGGTCTTTAAATTTCTGTTGCAGGTAGGACGCCACAGCACCTTCTTTTTTTGAGGGGCTGCTGATTTCGCAGAGCTCGGTAAAAGTTGCGGCCAGTCGTTCTCTGTTGATTTCTGTTTTCATATTGGTGTTTATCCCGGTATTTATCCAGTGTAACTTAAAAGTTTTCAGTTTTGTCTGGTTTATATGAAATTCATTTCATGGGTGTCAGTTGTAAGAATATAAGAGGGCAACAGCATGGCAGCTGACTCCCTCCTTCCTTCCTGTAAAACCCATCTTTTCAGTGGTTGTCGCTTTAATATTGATGCTGTTGCTTTTTACTTTGCATGTTTTGGCGAGTAACTCTTTCATTTCATCAAGAAACGGAGCGAGTCGAGGCGCCTGGCAGACCAGGGTGATATCGCAATTGGCAAGTGCATAGGAACGTGAAGTGGCCAGGGTTATTACATGTTCTAGGAGAGATATGGAGTAGATATTGTTGAACTGTTCATCCGAATCAGGAAAGTGGCGACCTATATCCCCCTCACCAAGAGCGCCCAGGATAGCATCGCACAGTGCATGGGTAAGAACATCCGCATCTGAATGACCGGCAAGGCCGAAGGGGTGGGGTATGGTTACTCCACCAAGCACTAGCTTCCTGTTTTCTACAAATCGGTGGGCATCATATCCGTGGCCGATACGAATTGGAATTTTTTGGCTGCTGCACATAATTGTTTCTGCCAGTTGGAGATCTTCCGGCCGGGTGATTTTGATGTTGCTCTCAGATCCCGCCACAAGAGTCACCGGGATTCCTGCCAGTTGCAAAAGAGATGATTCATCAGTCACATCCTCTCCCTCCAACTGCTGAAACGCTTTGACCAGGAGTTCCCTGCGTGCCGCCTGGGGAGTTTGGGCATGCCAGAGGTTTTTTCGCTCAACAGTGTCGGTGACCATTGCAGTTTTGTCACCTTTCTTAAGGGTATCTTTTACAGGAACGGCGGCTATTGCTGCACCATCATTTACTGCAGCCTCATAGCATCTGTCGATGACCGTCTGGGAGACAAGAGGCCTGGCTCCGTCATGAACCAGTACAACATCAATATCCCGGCCAATAGTGTTAAGACCGGCAAGTACAGAATCCTGTCTTCTTTGTCCTCCTGGTACAATTGTAATTTCAGCGCCTTCATCGATATATGCGGNAAACATTTCATGGGTCTGCTTGATCCAGTCAGTGGGTACAACAACAACAATTTGATCGATATAGCTGTTTTTTAAAAATGCTTTGACTGTATGGACAAGGATGGGAGCACCACTCATTCGGTGAAACTGTTTAGGGTGGTCGAGTTTCATCCTGGTGCCGGTGCCGGCAGCGGGAATTATAGCAGCAGCTGAGAATGTCATAATCGAGCTTTGTTTCGGTGGCGTTTTTGAAAAGAGAATGATGGAGGAATTGTTTGGGATTGATCCTGCAATCTGGTGTCAGTTGACTATAATATCATGAAAAAAGGAGCGGGTTATAAGCCGAATTCTGTACTCTGTAAAGAGCCATGATCATTTCACTGGGATGTTGATTGCTCAACACCTCTTGCAACCTACCCGGAGATCTCGAACGGGCCGCTCTCAAACATCTCCCTATTTGGTCTTGCTCCGGATGGGGTTTACCCTGCCTCCCATGTCACCATGGAAGCGGTGAGCCCTTACCTCGCCGTTTCACCCTTACCCGGCACTCAGAGTGCCGGGCGGTTTGTTTTCTGTGGCACTTTCCCCCGGTCACCCGGCGTTCGTGTTACGAACCATCCTGCCCTGCGGAGTTCGGACTTTCCTCTCCGGTCAGTCGACCGGGGCGATCATGCGCCCGCTCCTGGTTCAAGTGTAGCTGGAAATTACAAAAGATGAAACAAAAAATATCTATTTATCTTCCTCGGTAGGTGCAACATAATACATGATACGCTGGCAGGTAGGACAGTCAAACATCATATCGCCTTTAAGCAGCATATTGAATTGCTGGGGAGGGATGGCCATGAAACAACCCTGGCATACGCCGTCCACCACATTAACCATTGCCAGTCCGTTTCTACGTTCGCGAAGCGTATTGTATTTGCGTAAGGTGTTCTCTTTGATCTGCTTTGCCTGTCTCTTGCGGCCGGTATCTTTAGATTTTTTCCCCCTATTAATCTTCGCAATGTTAGTACCTACTTTTTCCGTCTCCTCTGCAACGAGTTGTTTCTCACCTTTGAGAAGGTTTCGTTCTTCTCCTACCTGGGCGTCCAGCTTCTCGATCTCCTCCATGAGGCTGATAATTTTTTCCTCATTCTCTTTGACGCTTTTCTTGGCATCCTCTATTTCTTTGAGCAGGGCCGTCTGCTCACGTCCGGTTTGTACCTGCATCATTTTAGACTGCCGCTCTCTGACATGATTCATTTTGTCCGATACTTCATCTTCCAGGATGCGCCTCTCTTTTACATGGGAGGCCATTTTTTCCTGCAGCTCATTGATAGTATTTTCTCTCTCTGCAAGAGCGGAAATCCGGTCATCTAGTCTGTTCTGTTCCGACTTGACCGCACTGTCTATCTGGTCAATCTGCAAGTCAATGGCCTGGAGAGCCACGAGTTGGGCTATATGTTCGTTCAAGGTTCTTCTCCTGTATTATATGTTCCCGATGTCGTAAAAACTCAAATTCTTCACTGTTCCGTTTTTCCCGCATGTACGGGGCTGACGAAGCAGGGGACTTTTTACGAGGTTCCAGATGGCTAAGTCAAAAAGTTCGATACACGCGGCGTAGTGTTTTTCTCAGGATCTCAACAATACATATGGTATGTTGAGATCCTGAGAAAAACCTGCAACGAAGGATATCGGACTTTTTACGACGCCATCACTCTTTGATTCCGTATTTTTTATCAATCAGGGCAAAAGGATTACGCTCTGTCTCTGATTGTCTGATTACTATATTCCAGTTTTGACTACTACCTGCCCGGTTCAGCTTTTTGGCAAGAAGGCTGACTGATGGCTGTTCAGTGGCGAAATGGGTACCATCGATGATACAGAAACTGTTTTCGACGGCCCAGATTGCGGTGCTGTGTTTGATTTCAGAGGAAAGGTAAACATCTGCACCACGGGCAAAGGCCTCCGTTGCCAGATCAGAGCCACTGCCACCGCATACAGCGACGGTGGTTATTGTTTCAGGAATGTTCCCAGCTACCAGGACAGAGCGTAGATTGAGCACCTCCAGTATCTTTTTCATGAAAACCGTGGCTGTAACAGGAGTGCTGAAGCTGCCAATCCTGCCCAGTCCTGCCCCGACATTATTTCTTTCATCGGCGGGAAGCAGGGGGGTGAGTTCTGTTAGTCCAAGTAAGGCACCAAGGATATCACTGACCCCGTCAACCGCACTGTCGAGGTTGGTATGACAGCCAATGATGGCAATTTTATGTGCCAGTGCTTTTTCCAGCAGTCTCCCGCTCGGGTTGGCGGTATTGATGGACGGGAGTGGCTGAAATATAACGGGATGATGGGTGATGACAGTATTGGCATTCAGTGCCAGTGCCTCATCAATAAGCGAGTTGGTCGGGTCAAGTCCTATGAGTATGGATGTCACTTCCTGATCAGGATTCCCGATGAGAAGACCCACATTGTCCCATGGCTCCGCCAGACTGAAAGGAGCGTCCAGGTTGAGACTGTTGACAATATCTTTAACGTGTGGAACCATA
>JGI24023J19991_10000569_pt1 | contig 28659 bp, 29 predicted proteins | sample Cruoilmetagenom1_FD_19991 | JGI IMG/M metagenome (IMG submission 19991) | reverse complement strand
CGTGCCTAACATCACCGAGTTACCAGCTATCCTGCGCAAAAGGGGGTCCCAAGTTCTGCAAGCCACTACCGCAGCGGCGGGCCAGGTTGACGAAAAACCCATTCTGCTGCTCGACCCCGATCCGGATGTAAACCTTCAGCTCTTGATCGACGGCCTGAGCGCACTTGATGAAGCGCCAATGTTTGCGGTGCGCATTGCGATCCCACGCCTAGGGGCGGCTCCATGAGCTGGCGCGACGACGGTCTGGAGTGGGATTTCACTGGTGCGGAATTCGCCGCAGGCGGGGCGCTGCCCGCGGACGAACGCGATCCCGACCGCCAGGACCGGCTAATCCCACTCATCAATATCGTGTTCCTGCTGCTCGCTTTCATGTTGCTCGCGGGTACGTTCCGGGCTGCCGATACGCTGTCGGTCGAGCCGCCGCAGGCTGGGACGTCGGGAACCATCGACCGGCAAAGCCTAGTTCTTTATCTCGACAGCAGCGGCAACATGGCGCTCGGCAAGGACCGATTAGGTGCGGATGAAGCCATTTCGCGCGCCAAAATCCAGCTGTAAAAGGATCCGGACGGCGAGCTTCACATCATGGCCGACCGCTCCGTGACTGCGGCGCGGATTCTGCCCCCGCTGCGCAAATGCGCCGACTCCGAGATCATGTCCATTCGTCTGATCGCGGTGCGCCGGGGGACCAGTCCGTGAGCCCGTCCTTACGGCGCGAGGCGCCATTCTGGATCAGCCTCGCAGTGGCGCTTGCCATTCATGGCACAGCGGTGGCGCTCTTTGGATTGTCCTCCTCGGCACCGGGCGCCGGCGAGCGTCAAACCGCAGCCGTCAGCCTCAACATGGTCGAGACCCTGATTGTCGAATCCGCCGATAGTGCGGAAACCGAAGAGACGGTTTCCGATGATATGGAGGTGAGCCCGGAGGAGGGATCGTTGCGGGACTCAGCACCCGCGTCCGCTCAGATGGAAACCGAGAAAGACGAGCAGACGGAAAAGGCCAAGGCGGCCGGCAAGGACAAATCCAAGCCTGAGGACATCAAACCCAGACAACAGATCAAGCGCAAATCCCAACCCTCGAAAGCGGCTAAAAAGGGCGGTGCCAACGCGCGCGGAAAAATGGCCAAGAAAAAATCGGGAGGTCGGGTTTCTGCAAGCCGTGGGTCGGTCAACAATTACGCAGCTCGCGTGCGCGCCAGAATCGCGCGTAACAAACCCCGCGGCCTTCGTCAGCGGGGAATGGCAGTGGTGTCATTCGGCGTATCGAGATCGGGCGGGCTCCGTTATGCCCGCCTCGTCCGGTCCAGCGGCAACAGCTCGCTCGATAGCGCTGCGCTGTCAGCGGTGCGCCGCTCGTCGCCTTTTCCTACGCCGCCTCGCGGCGCCAGCCTGCGCCAGCTGAGCTTCTCAATTCCATTCCACTTTCGCTAGAGCCGCCAATCACTCAGCCGGTTTGGGCGGGGCTGAGGCCCGCGCCCCGACCAGTTCCTCATTTGCATTTATGAACTGACCCGCACTCTCCACCGTCGTGTTGTCCGCTTCTGGCTAATAGCGGACGATTCAGGCTGCGCAGTCTGACGTCTGCTCTTGGGGGTAAAGCGGACATCGTCATTGCCCCGCTGAATGTCTGTTCCTGACCCAAAGCGGACATGTGCAGCGTTCGACTTCACTGGTGTTATGGTCCGCGAGCTAACAGCGAAACCAGATTCCGACCAGCTCCCGGGCCTTCGTCAGAATTGTTGAGGTCATCGGTTTGGTGCAGGAGCGATGGATTTGTTTATCCGTTGTAATTCATCGTGCGCTTCAATAGTGGGCAGCCTCTTGAATTTACATCGCTCAAGATTCGGGACCATCGTCGAAGGCGACCTTTTCGACTAGCTCGCTCGCTTTCTTGCGAAGATCGGCATTCGATGCGAGGGCAAAGTCATCGACTTTGTAGGTGCCCCAGGACTTGACCAGATCGGAGTGGGCGACGCCCTCTTTCACCGGTATTTCGTGATTGACTTGGGCGAAGATGCGCTGGGCTTCGTCTGAGCCGAGGAATTCCATCAGGCGGACCGCGTTGGCCTTGTTGGGCGCGTGCTTGGCCAGCAACATGCCGGAGAGAATGATGTGGACGCCGCGGTCCTGGGTGTTGGGGTACAGCATCTTTACCGAAGCCGCCCATTTCTGCTGTTCGGGGTTCTTTTCGTTCAGCATCATCAGGGCCATGTAGTAGGTGTTGCCGACGGCGAGATCGCACTCGCTGGCGTAGACGCCCTTGACCTGGGCGCGGTCATTGCCGGCCGGTTTGCGCGCCAGATTGGCCTTGAGGCCCCGCAGCCACTCTTCGGTCTTTTCCTCCCCGTGATGGGCGATCATCGCCGCCACCAGCGCCACGTTATAGACGTGATGGCCAGGCCGGATGCAGATCTTGCCGCGCCATTTGGGATCGGCCAGCTCCTCATAGGTGATGGTATCCTGGGCAACGCGCTCTCTCGAAGCGAAGACGATCCTGCCGCGATGGGTCAGACCAAACCAGTGTCCCTGCTTGTCCTTGTATTGAGACGGGATGTTTTGCTCGAGAACATCCGAGACCACGGCCTGCGACACACCTTTCCTGACTGCATCTGACAGCCGCCCGATATCCCTCGTGAGAAGCAAATCAGCTGGACTGTTGCGGCCTTCGATTGCAATTCGCTCAATGAGACCCTCGTTTGCGAACACCACATTGGTCGCAATTCCAGTCTTCGCGGTGAAAGCCTCCAATACCGGTTTGATCAGAATGGGCTGCCGGTAAGAATAGATGTTGACCTCTTGCGCGCCGTGGGCGAGCGAGCCGGCGAATATGGTCATGAGACCACAAAGAACGGCTGCGGCGAGGTCAGACCCGATGGTCGAAACTTTCATGCGCGCCTCCAACTGACGGTGGGTTGGATCAGATTTCCACTATTAATGCTTTGGACTGCTCCCACCATAGAAATCGCAATGTGCCATAAGTGACAGCATCATAACGTCCGCTTCTGGCTAGAAGCGGACGTTAAGGGGCATGTCAGGAAATGTCCGCTAATGACCCGAAGCGGACGAACCGACGTCCTCGAGCAAATTGATCTTGGCCGAAAACTGTCCGGTTGTGAGATCACGTTGGCGCGCGGCGCGGCAGGGCCTCGCGGTGCAAGCCCGCCACGGTGCTGTGGTGTTTTAGCCACAGATTAGCGTAAGATGTTCTGGCAACATCGTTTTTCGTTTCCCGTGAGATCACGAATGTGTTGGTGTTTCATCAACCAAAACCGGCCGATTGGCCGACGATCAGCAATCACGGGGGGTCGTCGTGGCCAAAACAGTTACTTTTAGCTCGAAGACTTTGAATGGGCCGATCTCGGCTCCGCAATCTTCTTGGAGCAATTGTCTCACCACGCTCGCTCTGGCGGCCTTGGTGGTTCTCGGCGTAATCGCCGGTGCGCGGTCCATATGCAAGGCAGAAAGGTGAGTGAAATCGGGGTGGGGCAGTTCGTCGGCAAGAATGCCTTTGAGGCTGATGAGATTGCGCCGGTCACCATTGTCGCCATGGAGCCGGTCCGCCAGGTCTCATGGAACAGGCAGGATCTTAGAAATTTCCTGAAGAACAAAACTGAGCTCTTGGCGGCCCTTCAGCTCATTCTCGGAGTCGATCTGACGGTCAGGCTGGAGACCGCCTATAAACACGCAGCGGCTAATCACTCGAAGTCATGATGCCGAAGCATCCGTGCGTGCTCATCGATACTCTGACATTCGCGTCGTAAAGCCGGAGTTAGTTGGTGGTATCGCGACGATTGCTAATGCCTAGAAATCGGTATCGGCACCAGTGCGTTCCAAGGCCGGAAATTGCCGAGATGCGGACTCCGTTTAACGGCGTCGGAGCGGTCTAGGCATAACCGAAAGCGGACACGGGCTGTAGTTAATTCGACCGCGGTCGGCCAGGCTGCACGAGCGTTTGCAAATGGATAGACGGCCGTGGGACAGAACGCGATTGTGACCAATACCCATTCTAACGGGGCCGCATTCGGTCAGGGCGCGACCACATCCCGAGCCAATCAGCAGGTGTTCGGCACCGAAAGCAATACCTACACCACGACCGGCATTGCCTCCGATGAGAGCCAAGCGGTGCAGGGCGGGGTGGTCGGGCTCGTCACGACCGATGCCACCGGGAATTTGGCGAGTAACGGCGGCGCGCTGCAAAACAAGGTGAACGCCAATATGGTGGGCGTCCAAAACATCGCCTCAGCGATCGGCAATTTGGAGTCGCGCCTCGACCGAAACGACAGGCGCACTGACGATGCCGTGGAGGGCGTGGCCTTTTCGCTAGCCATGGCCGGTACCTTCTTGCCGCAGCCCGGCGAGAGCGTTCGCCTGTCGGGCAATTGGGGAAATTTCGAGGGCTCCAACGCCCTGGCATTCTCGGGCGCCATGGCTCTCAGCGGCCAGACTTTCCTGACGGCCGGCGTGGGCGTGGGACTGGAGGAGGACACGCTGGGCGGCAGGGCAGGCGTCAGCTATGGCTGGTAGAACAAGCTACAGGCGCGGTGTCGGCCTCGGCCTCGATCAAGGCAATGTCGGCGGGCGCGCTGGCGGCCAGATCACCTGGTAGCAGGCGTTCTCCGAGGCGACCCCGATTGCGATTGCGCGACAACCGGCGCGAATCGCCCACCCCGGCAATCGACCGGCTTGCGGCGGCCGGCTTGAGTCGTCGCTGCCCGCCGCCTCTGTTGGCCGATCAGACGACGGTGACCGCGATCCGATGCGAGGCGTTGTTGAGGTAACCTTGTGGATTCCAGATCGGGGCAAAGGGCTGGCCGACACCGGTCTCGTCGACCGCGCGCGACCAGACCTCGAAATAGCCGGCCTGCGGAAAGACGACCTCTCGGCGCCAGTTCTGCCAGGCGTGCCGGTTGACCGGCGGATCGAGCTCGGCCGCCTGCCAGGTGGCGCCGAAGTCGATCGATAGCTCTACGCGGGCGACCTGCCGGTCGCCGGCCCAGGCGTGGCCGCCGACTTCGACCGTGCGCGCGGCGCTCTGTAAGCCGGTCGCCGGACGGGTGATCAGCGATTTCACTGGCAACGCCTCGATGATCACGAAATCGGCGTCATCAACCGTCTCGCCCGGCGCCACCGGCCGGTTGGGCACGCGAATTGAGCGGCCGGTCATCCCGGCGCCGTCATGGATGACGTCCCGCAGCCAAATGCGGGTCAGCCATTTCTGCGAGCAGGAGCCCGGCCAGCCCGGTACGACGAGCCGCAGCGGCGCGCCGTTCATGGGGTGGATCGGCCCGTCGTTCTGGGCAAAGGCGATGAGCGTGTCGGGGTCGAGCGCCTTGGCGATCGGTATGCCGCGCGACAGCGCCATCTTTGTGGGATCGCCGGAGAGGTGCTTGTCGGCGCCCTCATGGGCGGTGTAGACGGCCGCATCGTCCACTCCCGCAGCCTTCAGCACATCGGCAAGCCTGACGCCGGTCCAGGCCGAGCAGCCCACGGCACCCACGGTGAATTTTGAACCGCTGACTGGCGGCTCGAAAAAGACGCGCCCATTGCCGGCGCTTTCCACCACCAGCGCCCGGGTTACCACCTCGAAGTTGCGCCTAAGGTCGTCGATCGAAAGCGAGAGCGGTTTTCCAACAAGGCCATCGACGGTAAGCCGCCAGCTGCCGGGATCGGTATCTTCCGGCGGAATGCCAAGATTTCTCACGAAGTGCCGTGCCGTCGGCGTGACGGCGTCGTCGAGTAGGTATGCCGGCGTCTCGGCCTCGAGCGGCCGGTCGTTCAGCACGACCAGTCCGTCCTTGCCGGGGATCTAGCCCTGCCCCGCCAGGGCGATGGGGAGCAAATGCGCCGGCATGGTGCGGTGGAACGGAATAGTGGCGCCAACAAGGGCGCTCATGGCCGCGAGCCCGGTACCTTTGAGGAATCCGCGCCGGTCGCTGTGGCTACGCCGGCCAAAGATAAGCCCGTCAGCCACGTCGGGGTCGTTCTCATAAAGGCAAACAACCCGCTTTCTTCCGTCTTCGCCATCGCCCTATCCTTCCACCTGCGCTCTGAACCTATGCGTACAAACCAGTATTTGGGTCCGGCTCACAAAGCGCAAAGACCAAGTTATCGCCGGGTCCGGTAATCGACCGACGAGCCCGGGCGCCCAAAACAAGGCCGAAGTCCGCCCGTGCCAGGCTTGGGCGGCGCGCGGCGAATAATTGATCAGCCTCGTTTAAGCGAAGAGTCCATCGGTAAATCATGGTCTTAGATCAATGGCTTGAGACATATCATTCGTGTCACGACAGTCTCACCTCGGCTGGAGTGACATTTCGACGACAAATGTCACAAATATGATTGCACCGTATCACATTTGGCTTTTTCTCCGTCATGCTCGTGGCGTACTTATGGTCAATGGAGCAAATCCGATTGGCGACGCAGCGGCGAAATAGATGATTCGCAGACACCTATAAGCAACAGGCGCAGAAAGCGCGGATACAGGGGGCGTAATGGATCACTCTAAGCTGGGGAAGCCCGCTCGGATCGATGCGCCGACACGTGCGGAAGCCAAGCAATTGCGAGCCGCGGCTCGGGCGCATCTCCAAGCAAGATGACCGTTATCTGCGCCGCTTGCTGGTTGAGGGTGCGCTGGCGATGCTGAAGCAGGCCCGCGTTCCCGTCCCGACAAACACCCCTGGCTGACACGGCTATTGGCGCGCCGACGGGCCTCGTTACGACCACGCGTGGGGGGCGCTAGCCTCCAGCTTGGTGTCAACAGCACTGATCGCCGATGGCGGCCGAAAGCATGCCTTTAGATTGCTCACTACGCGCTCAAATGGGGCCAAGTGATTCGAGCTCGGTCAACGCAGCATCGGGCCCCCGCGGCCGGCCAGTTGAGCCCGTTTCGGCGCCCCTCTTGTCGGACAGCGCTGGGGGGGTCCGCTGGAGCCCCGCCTTCGCCGGCAGCCAATCGCGCTTGTCGCTTGGTATTTGCTGCGCCAAAATCCATTGTTAGGAAGCAGTTCATTGGCTGCAGGAAAGAGGATCCCCCGGAGATGCCGAAAATCACCATCTACAGGCGCACAAGCTGTAGCTACTGCGACGCGGCAAAATATCTGCTGGAGGCCAAGGGCGTTGAGCCTGAGGAAATCGACGTGACGAAGGATCCAGCATTGCGGGCCGATATGGTGGAGCGAACAGGCGGCGGCGATACGCTCCCTCAGATCTTTATTGGCGAGCGTCACATCGGTGGTTGCGACGAACTTATCGCGCTCGACCGCAAAGGTGAGCTTGAAGTCCTGCTGAGCGGCGAAGCTGGGAGCGGCGCCTGACAATAGGTATGCCGCCCACCTGATTCAAAGTGACCCAATATTAGCTTGGGCCTAGTGGTCGATTCATTCTGGATCAGATCACTCGGCGACAGGTAACGCGGCGTGCCCGCTGACGCTTTCCCGGGCGGGCGTCGCGGTGCTCGGCGTGAACCACTTCAATTTGTCGCGGAGCTTTGCCACAGTTCCGATGATGATCAGGGCAGGTCCCTTAAGGCCGGCCTCGGCTGCCCGCGCCTCCAGGGTCTCGAGGTTGCCGGTCACCACGCGCTGGGTGGTTCTGGTGCCGTTATCGATCACCGCGGCGGGCAGGGCGGGATCGGCGCCCTGATCGATCAGTGACTGGGTCAACTGGCCAAGACTGGAAAGCCCCATATAGATCGCAACCGTCTGGCGGGGCCGCAGCAGTGTCTCCCAATCCAGATCAAGCTTGCCGTCTTTGCTGTGACCCGTGACCAGCACGCAGGTCTGAGCGTGATCGCGGTGGGTCAGCGGAATGCCGGCATAGGCCGCGCAGCCCGATGCCGCGGTGATGCCCGGTACGACCTGAAACGGGATGCCCTCCGCGGCCAACGCTTCAATCTCTTCGCCCCCGCGGCCGAATATGAAGGGATCGCCGCCCTTGAGCCGCAGCACACGCTTGCCCTCTTGCGCCAGGCGCACCAGCAAACGGCTGATGTCTTCTTGCGGCAGCGTGTGATCCTGCGGCAGCTTGCCCACATAGATGCGCTCGGCATCGCGGCGCACCAGATTGAGAATCGGCGCGCCTATCAAGCGGTCGTAGAGCACGACGTCGGCCCGCTGGATCAGGTGCAGCGCCCGAAACGTCAGCAGATCGGGATCGCCCGGGCCCGCGCCCACCAAATAGACTTCACCGATCGCTTCGGTTTTCTGGTCGTTGGCCGCGCTCTCGATCTCGGCGCGAATCTGTGATCGCGCGGACTCCTCGTCCCCGGAGAGCACCAGGTCGGCAACCGGTCCTTCGGCCACATGCTCCCAGAAGCGGCGGCGGCTGCGCGCGTCCTTCAGCCGTTGCATCACTTGGTCCCGGAAGCTGCCCAGAATGGAAACCAACCGGCCATAACCGGCCGGGATCATGCTTTCGAGCCGCGCCTTGATCATCCTTGCGATGGCGGGCGAGGCGCCGCTCGACGAGATGCCGATCACCAGCGGTGAGCGATCGACTACGGCCGGCATGATGAAGTCACACAGCTTCGGTGAATCTGCCACATTCACTAGCGTGCCAGTTTGCTTTGCGAGGGCATGGAGCCGCTGGTCGAGATCGGGATCGTCCGCCGCGCCGTAGCAGAGAAGGCAATCTTTCAGATCCGTCTTCGAGACGTCGCCGGTCCGGTGCGTCAGGTGTTCATGATCGGCAATATCGCGGAAGTCTTCCCCAAGATCCTCGGCGATCACCGTCACATGGGCGCCGGCGCGCAGCGCCATCTCAGCCTTTCGCGCGGCGACCGTGCCGCCACCGACGACCAGGATTTTCTCGGCCCTGACGTGTAGAAATATCGGTAGGTGGTCCATCGGACTCTCTTTTCGCTAATCGCTCGGGCCGTACGGTGCGCGCACCTCAGCGCGCGGACCGCGCTGCCCAATCCGCCATGGAGCGGCTCCAGTGAGCCGCGGTTTCGGCATCGATCTCGATGACCGTGATGCGGCGGCCTTCCTTGATCGTGATCCTCAGAAGTTTGAGCCCGGTCTCGTAACTCACATCATGCAGCCGGATCTCCCGCCCATAGGGGGCATGAAACTGCTCGATCTCGGCGACCGTTTCACTTGTCCCACTTGTCACTGCCGATCACTCCCATAAAGGCCGCTTCCAATTGGTCGCGCCAGTTGCGCGGCGTATCGCGGTAGTCAGGCTTGACGTCGTATTCGAGAAAGATCTCGCCCGCCTTAGCCGTGTGAACCACAAGCTCCAAGAGCTCATCGAAGGAGCTCACTTCGGGGTGTTGAATGATGAGATCGCTCAGACTGGCCATTCTGCCTCCGTTGCGTCCGGCTCCGAGAGCCGCCCGCTCTCTGTTCCTCCGACCCTGTCGAGGAAGCGCATCCGATATATCAGCCGCCCGCTCGTCCCGGCCGCGCCATTCTCGAAAGCCGAGCGGCAGTGCAGCACATTGTTGCAGATCAGGCCCTGTCCCGGCGCGAGGCGGACCTTGAAGATCAGGGGCTCGTTGCCCGTTAGGATATCCTCGAGGAGGCGCGCGGCCGTGCGCGTGTCATCATCGTCCCGCCAGGTGACATTCCGCTTGCGCGCGGTGTAGCGCATCTGCAATTGCCGCGTCGCGGGATTGATGAAGAACACAGGTCCGGCGCTTGCGGGGCGGACGCGGCCGTCTTGCTCGGTATTGGGGGGGATCGTCATGGCGTCCGGCCGCATCAGCGCGGCGATGAGCTTGGGATTCTCGTCGCGGAGCCGGATATAGGCGATTTCAGGATCGAGCAAGCCGTTCTCGCCACCCCGTTCGGCGGGTCGCGCGCAATGCAGAATGAAGGCCCGGATCCGCGCACCGGGCCCGTTATAGTAGCCATCCGTGTGCCAGCTCAGCGGCTTGTTGGAGTAGGGGATGTAACCCCGGCGCGAGCCTTCATTGGAGACCTCCAAGGCCACGATGCCGTCTTCGTCCGCCGATCGGTGACCCTCGAGTCTGGCAAGGCCAAAGCTTTCGGCGAATGCCAGCAAGTCCCCGCGCAGTTGGCGCTCATCGGTTGCTCCGGCTTGGCAGTCATAGATCGCCATATTGGCGCAAAGGCAGCGCTGGAGGATGGCTTGGCGTTCGGCGGCGGTTGGTCTGGCGAGATCGCGGAGCGCGACTACCAGCCCCCCGCTATCGGAGGGAAACGCGGCGAGTTTGGCCTCGCGCCAGATTCGATAGGCGCGCTCGTTCGCGAGATCGAACGGGTCCGCGAGCGCGCCCCTGCGGGCATCGGTCGCGGCGCTTGATACAGACACGGACGCCGTGTCGTCTAATCGGGTCGGATTTGGCTCGGCCATCGCGCTCATAACCTATTGACACACAAAGAGAAAATCAGAAGCCGCACCGTTGCATAGTCGCGCCGGTAAATGAATATAGCGCGATGCAATATTTTTTCTCGGTGGCATCAAGAATTGGAATATTCAATTTTCATGATATAAAATAATATAATTGATTGCCCTTAATGTGCGGGCAAGCAAAAATCAAATTTCTCAGATCGGCGCGGGATTGGGTGCTGTTTGACCGTGTCGTATCTGATCGCTACGGCCGCAGGGCAGGCGAGAATTGGATTCACTGCAAGCGAGGAGCGGGATCAATGGCAAAAGACAACGGTTCGACGACAGCCAGCGCGAAGCCGAAAGCCAAGAAGAACGGGTCAGCGAAGAACGGCCAACATCCCACGCCCTTGCTGGACGAATTGGAAGGCGGCCCCTGGCCGAGCTTCGTGACGGGCCTCAAGCGCCTTAGGGAGTCGAAGGGCAAGCAATACGCCCCCATGATGAACGACCTGCTGGGCCAGCTCGAGCACTCCTACGAGGAACGGCTCGGTTTCTGGAAGGGCGGCACGGTTGGTGTTTTCGGTTATGGCGGCGGAGTCATTCCCCGGTTTTCGGAGGTCGCCGAGAAATTCCCCGAATCCAAGGAGTTTCATACGCTTCGCGTGCAACCGCCAGCGGGCTTTCACTACACCACCGACATACTGCGCAAGCTGTGCGACATCTGGGAAGAGCATGGATCGGGTCTGATCGCTTTTCACGGCCAGAGCGGCGACATCATGTTCCAGGGATGCACGACGGAGAACACGCAGAAGGCCTTTGACGCGCTCAACGAAGTCGGCTTCGATCTCGGTGGTGCCGGCGCCGCGATGCGGACATCGATGAGCTGCGTAGGCCATGCCCGCTGTGAGATGTCCTGCTACGACGAGGTGCGGGCCCATCGCTCGGTCATCAACGAATTCCTGGACGAGATGCATCGCCCGGCACTGCCCTACAAATTCAAATTCAAGTTTTCGGGCTGTCCGAATGACTGCGTGAACGCGATCCATCGATCCGATTTCGCCGTGATCGGCACCTGGCGCGACGATATGAAGGTCGACCAGGAAGAGGTGAAGAAATACGTCGGCAAGGTCGGCCGCAAATACATGATCGACAACGTGATCGCGAATTGCCCGACCCGCTCCTTGAGCCTCAATGACGACGACACCCTCGAGGTCGATAATAAGAGCTGCGTGCGTTGCATGCACTGCCTCAACGTCATGACCAAGGCGCTTTCGAAGGGCGATGACCTCGGCGTTTCGATCCTGATCGGCGGCAAGCGGTCGCTCAAGATCGGGGACACCATGGGCACGGTGATCGTGCCGTTCATGAAGATGGAGACCGACGAGGATTACGAGAAGCTGGTCGAATTCGCGGGAGAAATCCTGGAATTCTTCGCCGATAACGCGCTGGACCACGAGCGGGTCGGGGAGACCATAGACCGGATCGGGCTGCCCGCATTCCTCGAGGCCATGGACATCGCTCCCGACCCGAACATGATCAATCACCCGCGCACCTCTAGTTACGTCCGGACCGACGACTTCACCGAGGAAGCGGAGAAGTACTTCAAGCGCAAGGCTGAGGAAGACGAAGAAGGCAAGAAGGCCGATGGGCCCGGCGTCAGCATCGCGGCCGAGTAAACCAGCGCCGGACAAAAAGCCTTTTCAGGGAGAACGCCATCGATGAGCACAGATCAGGAACAACCCAGTCTTCCAGATGAGACAGGCGTACCGGATCCTTTCCAGTACATGCATCCGGTGTTGAAGGAGAACTACGGAAACTGGGCCTATCACGACCGGCTGCGTCCAGGCGTTCTGCACCACGTCTCCCATGACGGCAACGAAGTCTGGACGGTGCGGGCCGGTACCCAGCGGCAAATGGACGTCTACACCATCCGCAAGCTCTGCGACATTGGCGACGAATTTGCCGAAGGCCATGTGCGCTTCACCACCCGCAGCAACATCGAATTCATGCTGAGCACGCCCGACCTGATCGAGCCGCTGATCGAGAAGCTCACCGGGGAAGGCTTTCCCGTCGGCGGCACCGGCAACTCCGTCTCAATGATTTCCCATACCCAGGGCTGGCTGCATTGCGACATTCCAGGAACGGACGCCTCGGGCGTGGTGAAGAGTTTGATGGACGATTTGCACCAGGAGTTCATCAAGGAGGAAATGCCGAACCGAGTGCGCATCACGACGTCGTGCTGCCAGGTGAACTGCGGCGGCCAAGGCGATATCGCCATCAACGTGCAATACACCAAGCCGCCGAAGATCGATCACGATCAGGTCGGCAATGTGTGCGAGCGCCCGGCGGTCGTTGCCCGTTGTCCGGTGGCCGCGATCCGGCCCGCGATGGTCAACGGCAAGCCTTCGCTCGAGGTGGATGAGAAAAAGTGCATCTGCTGCGGCGCATGCTATCCGCCTTGCCCGCCGATGCAGATCAACGGACCCGAGTCGACTAAGCTCGCGATCTGGGTCGGGGGAAAGCACTCCAACGCCCGCTCCAAGCCGACCTTCCACAAACTCGTGGCGGCCAATGTGCCCAACAATCCGCCGCATTGGCCGGAGGTTGCCGAGATCGTGAAGACCATCCTTTACGCCTATAAGGAAAATGCCCGCGATTGGGAGCGAATCGGCGAATGGATCGAACGTATCGGTTGGCCGCGCTTCTTCGAGCTGACCGGGCTGGCGTTCACGAAGCATCACTTGGATACGTGGCACGGCGCGCGCAAGTCGCTGAATGCCTCTACCCACATTTATTTCTGATTCCCAAAAGGCGGGGCTCGGAAATTCTCTGTTGCCGGTGGTGGATGGCACCTAGAGGTGATCTGCCAGCCGGCCCTATCCGGGGAGCGCGAGTTGAAGCTAAGTGTCGTAGTCAATGAGGGTCCCTATACCCACCAAGCCTCGGATTCCGCCTTTCAATTTACCAAGGCCGCTCTGGAAAAGGGGCACGAGATCTATCGCGTGTTCTTCTACCACGACGGCGTGAACAACGGCTCCAGGCTAACCGTCCCCCCGCAGGACGAGCGCAACATCCAGCAGAACTGGACCGAATTGGGTCAGTCGCATGAACTCGATTTGGTGGTGTGCGTTGCGGCTGCCCAGCGTCGCGGTGTTCTCGATGAGAGCGAGGCCAAGCGTCACGGCAAGGATGCCGACAATCTCGCGCCGGGATTTCGAATTTCGGGCCTCGGTCAGCTGATCGATGCGGGAATTGCGTCGGATCGCGTGATCGTGTTCGGCGATTAGCCGGGTGAATTCGACCAATGGGTAGCGAGCAGAGGGAGTAGGCCGTCTATGTCGATGGAAGAACCGGAAATCACCCATCCGGACGTTATCAAGAAGTTCATGTACGTGAATCGGCGGGCGCCCTACGGCACCGTTTATGCCCTTGAGACGTTGGAAGTGGTTCTGATCGGGGCGGCGTTCGATCAGGATGTCTCGCTCGCCTTTCTCGATGATGGTGTCTTCCAAATCGTAAAGGGCCAGGACACCACCCAGATCGGTATGAAGAATTTTTCGCCCACATTTAGGGCGCTCGGCGATTATGAGGTGAGCAAACTCTATGTGGAGAAGGAATCGCTTGAGGAGCGCGGATTGGCGCCCGACGATCTGCTGGAGATAACCTATGAGGACGAGGATGACGACTGGGCGGAAAAACCGTCGATTCGGATTGTTGACCGCACGGAATTGACGAAGATCATGGCGGCTCAGGACGTCATTCTGAGTTTTTAGGGGGTAGAACAGACATGTCGATCCTGCATACCGTCAACAAGTCGCCGTTCGAGAAGACGACGCTGCAAAGCTGTCTCGATCATGCATCGCCTGGCGACGCCGTGATCCTGATCGAGGATGGGGTCTATGGGGCGCTATCCCGGACCGAGGCGAGCGAGCGAATTGCGGCGCGGATGAACGAGGTGTCTTTCTACGCGCTGGGACCCGATCTCCTGGCCAGGGGCGTTGCCAACGGATCATTGGCCGAGGGCGTCAAAGTCGTCGACTATGGCGAATTCGTCGATCTCGTCGCCGAGCACGAAATTGCTCAAGCCTGGCTTTGAACGGAAGCAGTGCGAGATCCAAAGGTTGAGATGAACGACAGACGAAATAGACAAGCAAAGGAGCGGGCCCGATGAGTTATCAATTGAATGGTGCTACCATCGAGCACGATGAAGAAGGTTACATTTCGGACATCAGCGTTTGGAGCAAGGAACTTGCTGATCTGATAGCCGAGGACGAAAAAATCGACATGACCGAAGAGCACTGGGAGGTCGTCAACTTCCTGCGCGACTACTATGAGGAATATCAGATCGCGCCTGCAATTCGCGTCCTCGTGAAGGCGATGAAAAAGTCGTTTGGACCGGAAAAGGGCAACAACAAATACCTTTACACCCTGTTCCCTTACGGCCCCGCGAAGCAGGCCTGTAAGATCGCCGGTTTGCCAAAACCCACCGGCTGCGTCTGAGCCGGGCGGATAAAACCGCCGGCCTTTTTCTGTAGTAGGGCAGAAGGCGAAGATGGTGCTGACGGCTGCATATGCATTGCTGTTCTATGGAGCGACCTTGGTGTTGGTGGGCGGTCTTGCTTACAAGATCACCCAATACGCCACCACGCCTGCGCCATTGAAGATCCCCACCACGCCCGCGCCGACCACGCGAGGCGGCGTGGTTCTGAGGTTCCTGCGCGAGATCATTCTGTTCGAGAGCCTCTATAAGGCGAACAAGTGGATTTGGCTGTTTGGCTGGATCTTCCATGCCGCACTGCTGTTGGTTCTGCTTCGGCATCTGCGCTACTTCATTCAGCCGGTCTGGGGCTGGGTCGTCTTCCTACAGCCCTATGGATACTATGCGGGCTTTGCCATGGTGGCCGGGCTGCTCGGCCTTTGGGCCCGGCGCTTCTTGGTGCCCCGCGTCCGCTATATCAGCGCGCCGTCGGACCACCTGATGCTGCTGCTCCTCATCGGCATCGGCGTGAGCGGTCTGGCGATGGGATATCTGGGACGCACCGACATCGTGGCGGTAAAGGCGTTCTTTCTGGGCCTGATGTATTTCGATTGGCAGCCCCTTCCGGCCGATCCCATCCTTCTGGTTCATTTGAGCCTCGTGCTCATATTGATGCTCATCTTTCCATTCTCGAAGTTGCTGCACGCGCCTGGTCTGTTCTTCAGTCCCAGCCGGTATCAGGTCGACAATCCGCGCGAGCGCCGGCATTTGGTGCCGTGGGCGGCGAAGCTCGAGGCCGATGCCAAGGGTGGTGGCCGATGACGGCGGAGGAAAGCATGGCCGCAGTGGAGACCGTCGAGCGCGTGCTCACGGCCGAGGATTTCTTCGAATCCCAATCGCCCGACCCCGAGCAAATTCCCCCCCTTGCGCCTGGTGCGATGGCAGACAGTAAGCCGTTCGTGGCGGCGCCCGAGTTCCAGGAGGCCCTAGGCTTTCCAGGCGAGCTCGTTGAGGATTGGCACGACAAGGCGATCGACAAGCTGGGTGAGCTCGTCGGCAAATACCAGTCGCTGCGAGTCTATCTGGACTCCTGCGTCAAATGCGGCGCATGCACCGACAAATGCCATTATTTTCTTGGCACCGGCGATCCCAACAACATGCCGGTCGCGCGCCAGGACCTGCTGCGCAAGGTCTACCGCCGCCACTTCACTTGGAGCGGCAAATATCTCCCCTGGCTGGTCGGCGCCGAGGACCTGACCGAGCAGGTTCTGGACGAATGGTACAGCTACTTCCACCAATGCTCCCAGTGCCGGCGCTGCTCCGTGTATTGCCCTTACGGCATCGACACCGCGGAGATCTCAATGGCGGCCCGCGAGATCATGGACACGGTCGGCAAGGGGCAAAAATACAGTAACGAGATCATCGGAAAGGTCCGCACGATTGGCAACAATCTGGGGATGCAGAAGAAGGCGCTCGAGGCGACGCTGGAAGACCTGGAAGAGGACATTGAGGACGAAACCGGCGTAAAAGTCCGGCTGCCGGTCGACGAGAAAGGCGCCGATGTTCTTCTGGTGACGCCGAGCGCCGACTTCTTCGCCGAACCCCATATCGATGGCCTGATCGGCTACGCCAAGGTGTTCCATCAGGCAGGCATCAGCTGGACGCTCAGCTCATATGCATCGGAAGCCGCCAATTTCGGCGTCTTCATCGGCTCCTACGAGAATATGAGGGACGTCGCGCTGCGGATCCGGAAGGCGGCGGAAGACCTCGGCGTCAAGCGGCTGGTGTTCGGCGAATGTGGCCACGCCTGGCGCGTCGCCTACAGCTTCCTCAATACGCTGGCCGGACCCTTCGATTTCCTGGATCAAGACTATCCGATCCCGCAGCATATATGCGAATTCACCCATGACCTGATCGAGCGTGGCGAACTGAAATTCGACAAGTCCGCCAATGATCACATCCGTTTGACCTTTCATGATTCCTGCAATGTGGCGCGCGCCTCGCGCATGGGCGACCGGCCCGGGGGCCAATTCGAGATCCCTCGCGAGATCATCAAGGCGTGCTGCAACCATTTCTATGAAATGTCGCCCGACACCACCCGCGAGAACACGTTCTGCTGCGGCGGTGGCGGCGGCTTGCTGACCGACGATCTTCTTGAGCTGCGCGAAAAGGGCGCCCAGCCCCGGATGCGGGCGCTGCAGCAGGTTGCCGAAGATCACGGCGTGACCCACATGGCTGCGATCTGCGCCATCTGCAAATCCCAGTTTTCGAAGGTGATGCCCGAATACGGGTTCGAGATGGACGCCATTGTCAGCGTCCATCAGCTGGTTAGCAACGCCATCATCCTGGATGGCGCAGAGAGCGGAGAGTCGGAAGAAACCGATGCCGGCGCATCGGGCGAAGCCACAGATCAGAGCGGAGAAAAGGGCGAAGAATGAATGAGAACGTCGATTTGAGCCAGCATACCTTCCGCCGTTTTCTGGACGGCGATAGTACGCAGCCGCCGCTGGAAGAGAAAATCTTCACGGCCGATTATTCCCATAAGTGCCCGACCTATGTGCACCGCACGCCGCCCTGCCAGGGAAGCTGCCCGTCGGGCCACGAAATTCGCGGCTGGCTCGCGATTGCCCGCGGCATGGACAAGCCGCCTGTCGAGGACATGCCGTGGCAGGAATACGCCTTTGAGCGCATGGTCGAGGCCAATCCGTTCCCATCGGCCATGGGCCGGGTCTGCCCGGCGCCCTGCGAAGACGGCTGCAACCGCAACGAGGTCGACGATTTTGTCGGCATCAACGCGGTCGAGCACTATGTCGGCGATTGGGCCATCCAGAACGGCGTGAAGCTGCCTGAACCCGGGAAGGACACCGGCAAGAAGGTGGCGGTGATCGGCAGCGGACCTGCCGGGTTGACGGCTGCCTATTTCCTGCGCCGCAACGGACACGCGGTCACGCTGTTCGAGGCGCAGCAGGAGCTCGGCGGCATGATGCGATACGGCATTCCGGGCTATCGCACACCGCGCGATATGATCGACGCCGAGATCGACCGCATAATCGCCATGGGCGTCGAGGTGACGCTTGAAACCTCAGTTGGCCGTGACATCAGCATCGAAGACCTCGAGCGCGACTATGACGCCATATTCTGGGGTATCGGCGCCCAAAAGGGCCGGCCAATTCCGATACCTGGCTGGGAAGCAGACGCCTGTCTGACCGGCGTCGAGTTTCTCGATGCCTTCAACCACGGATGGGTGTTTTCAACGGCGAAGCGGATCGTGATTGTCGGCGGTGGCGACACCTCCATCGACGTTGCTTCCGTCGCCAGACGGCTCGGCCACATCACCCATTCCCACACCAAGGATCATGCCGACAACGTGCTGCTCGGGCACACCGCAAGCGACGTCGCCGGCACCATCAAGCGCGAAGGCGTCAAGGCCGTGCTGACCTCGCTGTTCCCAATAGAAGGTATGACGGCGGCCGAGCACGAGCGCGAGGACGCCTTGCGGGAAGGGGTCGATATCAGAGGCGGCGTGATGCCGCTCGAAGTAGTGACCAATGATGACGGAATGATCCAAGCGCTCAAAATGTGCGAGTGCGAGATGGAAGGCATGAAGCCAATCCCGAAGGAAGGGACGGAGTTCTATGTCGAATGCGACATGGTCGTCTCGGCGATCGGTCAAATGGGCGATCTGTCGGACGGTCTCGAAAGCCTGGACAACGGCAAGGGCTTCATCGCCACCGATGCCTTCTTCAGCGTGACAGACCGGGAGAAGCACTTCGCCGGCGGCGACATCATTCGACCACACCTGCTGACGACCGCGATCGGTCAGGGCCGGATCGCCGCCGAATCCATCGATCATTTCTTTGCCGACAATCCGCTGTCGAAGCGCCCTAAGGTCGACGTTCACCACTTCAACCTTTTGCGCGAACTGCATCAGCGGGGCCTCGATCCCGAGGCGTACGATCATCAGCAAAACCGGGGAACGGCGTCGTCGGACTATGCGATCCACAACTATGAGGATCGCTCAGCCAACCAGATCATCCCGCATGACGACCTCTTCAAGGGACATTTCCCCTATGACGCGCGGCGCAAGCGCGAACAAGTGATGATTATCGGAGACGATGTGCTCGGCAATTTCGACGAGCGCATCAGGAAAATCACGGACGAGGAGGCGCAAGCCGAAGGCACGCGCTGCATGAGTTGCGGCATGTGTTTCGAGTGCGATGCCTGCGTCATCTATTGTCCGCAGGACGCGATTTTCCGGGTGAAGAAGGACCAACGGGCCGTCGGACGTTACGTCGATACCGACTACACGAAATGCATCGGCTGCCACATCTGCATGGACGTTTGCCCGTCGGGCTACATCCAGATGGGTCTTGGCGAATAGGCGGAGCCGATCGGCGGATAGAACACGGCCAGGGGGTGACTTGGCCCGAGGGGGCGGGCGCGCAAAACGAACAGAGACGGTCCAAAGAAGGGTCCGGGCGCGATAGCCAGTAACCCCTTTTGGGGAGGAAGCCGAGATGGACGAAAAGAAACTCACTCTGAGACGCTACAAGGATGGCGACGACGAACATCTTCCGCTCCAGGAGGAAATCTTCGTCGGTGATACGTCCTACAAATGCCCGGTCTATGTTCACCGCACGCCGCCGTGTCAGGGCAGCTGCCCCGCCGGAGAGGACATCCGCGGCTGGCTCAACATCGTGCGCGGTATCGAGAAACCGCCAGCCGATATGTCGTGGCAGGAATACGCTTTTCTGCGGGCCGCCGACGCCAATCCGTTCCCGGCTGTGATGGGGCGGGTGTGCCCTGCGCCATGCGAGGATGGCTGCAACCGGAACGAAGTGGAAGACCATGTCGGTATCAATGCGGTCGAGCACTTCATCGGAGACTTCGCACTTGAAAACGGCTTGAAGCTGCCGCCTGCGGGCCCAGACACCGGCAAGAAAATCGCCGTTATCGGAGGTGGGCCCGCCGGTTTGGCCTGCGCCTATCAATTGCGCCGGATGGGTCATGCCTGCACGGTTTTCGAAGGCCGCGAAGAGCTTGGCGGCATGATGCGCTACGGCATTCCGGGTTACCGGACACCGCGGGATGTGCTGGACGGCGAAGTCCAACGCATTCTCGATCTGGGCGTCGAAGTCCGGACCCAGACCAAGATCGGCGTCGACATCGAGCTTGCAACCCTTGAACGGGACTTCGACGCCGTATTTCTGGGACTCGGCGCACAGGCGGGGACCCCGCTGCCGGTGCCGGGCGCCGGCGAGGCGGCCAACTGCATCAGCGGGATCGCGTTTCTGGACGCCTTCAACGATGGCCGGCTTAGACACTCGGCCGAGCGGGTCTTGGTGGTCGGCGGTGGCGACACCGCGATGGACGTAGCCGCCGTGGCGCGGCGTCTCGGCCATATTTCGCAGAGCCACGAGAAGGACCGGCCGGAATATGTCGTGCTGGGCCAGACCACCCATGATGTCGCCAGCGTGGCCAAGCGCGAGGGCGCCGAGGTTTCGATCATTTACCGCCGCCCGGTCGAGAAGATGCCCGCGGCGCGAATGGAGATCGAGCACGTACTCCAGGAAGGGGTGGAGATTCGGGGCTCGCTGGCGCCCGTCGAGGTGATGCTGGATGAGCGAGGCCGGGCCCGCGCGCTTCGCGTCATCGAGGTCGATTGGGAAGACGGCCAGATGAAGACCAAAGAGGGAAGCGAGTTCGAGATCGAGTGCGATCTGATCGTCGCGGCGATCGGTCAGGTGTGCGATTTCACGGGAATCGAGGAACTCGAAAACGACAGGGGCCTGGTGGACGCGGATGCGTTCTACCGCTGGCCGTCGCGTGAGGGTCTCTTCGTCGCCGGCGACGTGGTTCGGCCACACCTGCTGACCACCGCGATCGGACAAGCTTCGATCGCCGCCAGCAGTATCGATCACTATTTGCGCGGCGAGGCGCAAGGGCGGCTGCCCAAGATCAACGTCCATCATTTCAGTCTGCTGGAAAAACTGCGCGAGACGCATCACGCGCCGACGGAATACGACCACGCCGAACTCAGAGGCACCGACACAGCCGAATTCGCGATCCACAACTATGAGGATCGCTCCCAGAGCCAGCTGGTGCCATCGGACGAGCTGTTCCTTGGCCACTTCGCTTATGTGGAGCGCCAGCACCGCACCGAAAGCGAGATTGGTCCAGCTGAAGTGCTCGGCCACTTCCAGGAGCGCCTGCACGGCTTGAGCGAAGAGGAGACCCAAGCCGAGGCCGACCGCTGCATGAGCTGCGGCATCTGCTTCGAGTGCGACAACTGCGTGATCTACTGTCCGCAAGACGCCATCTTCCGGGTCAAGAAGGATGACTCCACGATGGGCCGCTACGTGGCGACCGACTACACGTTATGCATCGGCTGCCATATCTGCATGGACGTCTGTCCGTCGGGCTACATTCAGATGGGCCTCGGGGAGTAGGGGCGCCATGGGGTCACGGTTGTTGGTCGTTTTCGGTTTTCTCGCCGCGATCGGGGTGGCTTGGCACGGTCCGTTTCCAATCTTTTCGCAAGCCGTCGCCGCGGAAACCGGGCAATCGGGCCGAGTGCCGGTCCCCGCGCCAGCCCGGGGCAAAGGCGATGCCTGCGTCGCGGACACGGATTTTATGCGGCGCAATCACATGGCGGTGTTGAACCATCAGCGCGACGACACCGTGCATGAGGGAGTTCGCACAAAGCGCTTCAGCCTGAAGGAATGCATCGATTGTCACGCCGTCAACGGGGCCGACGGTGTTCCCGTGACGGTCGAAGATCCAAAGCATTTCTGCCGAAGTTGTCACGACTACGCGGCTGTCAGCGTCGACTGCTTCCAATGCCATGCCTCCAGGCCCGATACGGCGGCGATGTCCGTTTCGCCCGATGAGGCCGCCGCGCTTTCGCTGCGGACCTATCTCGCGGGCGTAACCCGATGAACAAGTTGGGCGATACCGAACGGCCCGAGGTGGCGGACGCACGAGAGCAGACCGACGTCTCGCGGCGAGCGTTCCTGCGGGCCGCGAGCGCGCTTGGCGGTCTGGCACTTGCGCCCGGCGTCACGCTCTACGCCTTTGGCCAAGAGGCCGAGGTCCGCCCGGCGGATCAGGCGGTGACGTCGCAGCACCGCTGGGGAATGCTGATCGACGCCGGCAGATGCGGCGATGGTTGCAACGCCTGCGTCACGGCGTGCGCGGATGAGCATGGTTGGGACGCGGACGCCGCTTCGCCGACCGATGCCCATTGGATCCGCAAGGTCGAGTTGCGCGATCCCGAAGGCGGCCTGAAGCGGACGCTGCCGATGATGTGCCAGCACTGCGCCTCGCCCCCCTGCGTCGATGTTTGCCCGACCGGCGCCTCCTTCAAGCGCGCCGACGGCATCGTCCTGGTGGACAAGCACACCTGTATCGGCTGCCGCTACTGCATGATGGCGTGCCCTTACAATGCGCGCTCATTCGTTCACGAGCCGCTCGCCGATCAGAAGCCCTATGCGCCTCGCGGCAAGGGCACGGTCGAGAGCTGCACGATGTGCGTGCACCGCGTGGATGAGGGACGTCAGCCAGCCTGCGTGGAAGCCTGCGCCGACACTGCCGGCGGCGCCATGCTGTTCGGCGACCTCAACGATCCCGATAGCGAGATTTCCAAACGGATCGCCAGCTACGCCACGGTCGAGATACGCGCCGACCTCGATCTCGATACCGGCGTGCGCTATCGCAACATTTGATGGGGCGGGCAATGGTGCGGATCATATATCGGGAAATCGCGGGCGGCGCTGCCTTTTGGGGGCCGCTCGCCGGACTCGGACTCTTGATTCTCGTCGGGCTCTACAGTGCCTGGTACATGGAGCATTATGGCCACATCGTCACCGGCATGGGCAACCGGATCGTCTGGGGAATTCCCCACGTCTTCGCAATTTTTCTGATCGTGGCGGCTTCCGGCGTGCTCAATGTGGCGTCGATCGGCTCCGTATTTGGCAGGGTGCCCTACAAGCCGATGGCCCGGCTCTCTGGACTGCTGGCAATTGCCCTGCTGACCGGCGGCCTCACCGTTCTGGTCCTGGACCTGGGCCGTCCCGACCGCCTGATCGTCGCCATGACGACCTACAATTTCAAATCGATTTTTGCCTGGAACATATTTCTCTACACCGGCTTTCTGGTCATCGTTGCCGCCTATCTGTTCGTGCTGATGGAGCGCCAAATGAGCCCGTACTCGAAGCCGGTCGGCTGGTTCGCCTTGATATGGCGGTTGGTCCTCACGTCGGGCACCGGGTCGATCTTCGGCTGGCTGGTTGCGCGCCAGGCCTATGATGCCGCGATCATGGCGCCGCTTTTCATCGCGTTGTCGCTCTCCTTGGGCCTCGCCGTCTTCATCCTGGTAGTCTGGACCATCTGCCGTTGGGAAGGACGGGAGCTGGGGAGCGGCCTACTAAGCCGCCTTGGCCGGCTGTTGGGAATTTTCGCTGGCGTCGTGCTGTACTTCACGGCGATCCAGCACCTGACCAATTTGTATTCCGCTGAACATTGGGGCGTGGAGGCCTTCCTATTGTGGGACGGCGGCGTTTACCCGGGCCTATTCTGGCTGGTGCAAGTGCTGCTCGGGGGGCTTCTCCCCATTGCGCTTGTCTTCCACCCCAAGACGGCCTCCAAGCCCGGCGCGATCGTATCTGCTGCGTCATTGGTGATCCTTGGCGGCCTGGCGCAGCTATACGTCATCATCATCGGTGGGCAGGCCTACCCATTGGTCATGTTTCCGGGTATGGAGGTGCATAGCGTGTTTCAGGACGGCGTGATTGCGTCCTATGCGCCGAGCTTGCCCGAGTTCGGACTCGGCATTGGCGGAGTGGCGCTGGCGCTTGCCATCACATTGGTTGGAATGAAGATCTTGCGCTTCGTACCGCAAAGCCTTGCCGATAAGACAGTCGATCCGCCGCCCGCCGCCGCCGAAGCCAAGGCGGCCTGACGATTGCCCGGACAAATGACATGACGGAACTCCATCCCTTCGCCCCCTATATCGCCGCTCTCGGGCGCGGCAAGACCCTGTCGCGTTCCCTCAGCCTGGAAGAGGCGGAGCAGGCCATGGGCATGATCCTGCGTGGCGAGGTCTTGCCCGAGCAGATCGGTGCCCTGCTCATGCTGCTGCGGGTCAAGGAGGAGAGCCCGGAAGAGATCGCGGGATTCGTGCGGGCGGCGCGGAGCACCTTCGATATTCCAAAAGGGGCACCCAAGGTCGACCTCGATTGGTCGTCCTATGCCGGCAAGCGCCGTCAACTGCCGTGGTTCATGCTGTCCGCGCTGATTCTTGCCCGCCAGGGGATCACGATCTTTATGCACGGCACCGAGGGGCACATACCGGGGCGGGTCTATACGCGCGCCACGCTCGAGATGCTCGGCTATCCGGTCGCAAGCAGCCTAGCCGAGGCGGCAGATCATATCGGCAAGCTGAACATTGCCTATGTGCCGCTTGAGAATCTCAGTCCGAAGCTCAGAGAGCTTATCGAGCTGCGCCCCATATTCGGTCTGCGCTCGCCGGTGCACACATTTGCGCGCATGCTCAATCCTTTCGACGCGCCCTGTATGCTTCAGGGCATTTTCCACCCCGGCTATATGGAGATTCATCAGGGCGCGGCCCTCCTGCTCGAGCAACCCCATATGGCGGTATTCCGCGGCGAAGGTGGTGAGATCGAACGCCGGCCCAACAAGCCCTGCGAAGTCTGGACGGTGCATTCGGGAAAAACCGAAGTGGAGCGCTGGCAGCCATTACTGCCCGAGCCGCGCCAAGCGCCGGACCAGGAAATGGAATTGAGGGATCTCGCCGCCCTGTGGCGCGGCGAACTTCGCAGTGATTACGCGGAAGCTGCGGTGACGGGCACGTTGGCCATTGCGCTCAAGGCGCTGGGGCGTGCGCCGACCATGGAGGATGCGCAGAGTGCCGCGGAAGCCTTATGGAGGGAAAGGGACAAGGCGCAGCTCACGGCAGTAGCCTGAGGCCATGGCCCATCTCTATCTGTCGGCGGCCCACAAATCATCCGGCAAGACCACCATCGCGGTCGGTCTTGCAGCGGCTCTCAGCGAGCGCGGCCTCAGCGTCCAGACCTTCAAAAAAGGCCCCGACTACATCGATCCCATGTGGCTGCAACGGGCGGCGCGGCGGCCCTGCTACAATCTCGACTACAACGTCCAAAGTGGGGCTGAGATTTCAGCCACCTTCGCCACGCAAATGCAGGACACGGCGTTGGGTTTGATCGAGGGCAATAAGGGCCTTTTTGACGGGCTCGACGTCCAGGGAAGCGACAGCAACGCGGCGCTCGCAAAGCTGCTCGGCGCGCCGGTGATCCTGGTAATCGACTGCGAGGGCATGACCCGGGGGATCGCGCCGCTTGTTCTCGGCTATCGGGCCTTCGATCCGGAGATCGCCATCAAGGGCCTGATCCTCAACCATGTCGGGGGATCGCGCCATGAAGCCAAGCTCCGCGCCGCGCTTGAGACCTATACTGACGTACCAGTGCTCGGCGCCATACAGCGCGACCAGATGCTCACCGTGCAGGAGCGCCATTTGGGCCTCACCACGCCCGTCGAAACCGATGCGCTCGATGATGTGATCCAGCGGATCTCGGCGTGCGTTTCTGCGGGCGTCGATCTCGATGCGCTGCTCGAGATAGCGGAAGCTGCGCCGCAGCCACGGGCCGAAAGGCAACCGCAACCGGCCAGCCCGTCGAACCCCGATATCCGCGTCGCCGTCGCCCGGGACGCAGCTTTCGGGTTTTACTACGCCGACGACCTCGAGGCCCTAACCGCGGCAGGGGCCGAACTCGTGCCTTTCGATACGCTTTCCGATACCGCGCTTCCCGATGTCGACGGTCTGCTGTTGGGCGGTGGCTTCCCTGAAACGCAGATGGCCGCACTCGAGGCCAATGCTTTGCTCCGCGCCGGGATCAAGACGGCCCTGGAATCGGGTCTGCCGGCCTATGCCGAATGCGGCGGGCTGATGTATCTCTGCCGCAGCCTTGCTTGGAATGGCGAGCGCCGTGAGATGGTGGGCGCGATTCCGGCGGACGCGGTGATGAATGCGCGCCCCCAGGGCCGCGGCTACGCCAAGTTCGAGGAACGTCCCGGTTTGCCCTGGCCAAAAGCCGTTTCGGAAACGCGTCAGGCCACCACACTGCCGGCACACGAATTCCATTACGCCTCGCTGCAGAACCTGCCCGAAGAGACCGTGTTCGCCTATGACGTGAAGCGCGGGGCCGGAATTGACGGCCGCCACGATGGAATCGTAATCGGCAATTTGCTGGCAAATTTTATGCACTTGCGCGACACCGCCGCCAATCATTGGACCGCGCGATTTGCAGCCTTCGTGCGCGCCAACAAGTGAAGCCGGCGGGCGCACTAAGTGCCATCGATCCGTTTCGCTTGGGTGTGTTTTGTTAGTTACTCGACCTAAGTGTCGAGTAGGTGCCGGAACTTTATTTGTTACCCGGCTCAAGTGCCGGGTAGTTGCTGGCGTTGCACGTCAGGTTGAGTCGGCCGAAAACTCAGGCCGTTGCCGGATAGCGCAATCAGTGCAGGCAACTAGCGCACGATTTCAGGGCGCGCATCAAAAAAAATACCCGTCTTCAAGCCTGGGAGAGAACTTCTGCCGCGCGTTGTGTCACCATGTCGGCATCGATCGGATCGGCCTGCTTTCCGATCGAGAGAACGCCCTCCAAAATGTCGATGGCGAGGTCCCAGGCGCGCCCATCGACGGCTGCCGCGCGCACGGCACAGATCGCGGCCAGTTCGGCCGTGTAAATCGCGCCCCTGGTCTTCAGGGCTCGGTCAAGCGCGCGGTGGGCCGCACCAACGGCCTGGAGCGCATCATCGGGCAACGGGATTTGCTGCAGCTCCTCTAGCTCGGCAAACAGCGCCTCCGGCGAGCACGCGTTTCTCAGCCGGTTCGCCGCCTCCGGTTGGACCGCATTGATCGCGAGCGGCACGATCTCCCCGGCCGCCCGGGATGCAAGATAGAGCGCCCGTCTATCGGCCGTGCGTCGTCCATCGCCGCTGCCCGCGAGCCGGGCCGCGAACGGTCTGAGGCGATTGAGGGTTTCGCCCTCGGGCATGGCGTCATTCAGCGTCAGGCAAAACTGGCTGATAACCGGGCAAAAGAACTCGGGCAGATCCTCGACGCTCGTCACCTCGCGGTAGGCCAGACCCGCAACCACAAGGGCGGCCTCGTTGATGCAGGTGCCGCCATCGGGGCCCGGAAAGTCATGGCTCCCGTGTTTCAATTGCCAATTCAGCCAGCCTCTGAGCTTCTCGACCGTCATTCCGTCACCGTCCTTCAGATAACCGATATTAGGACTCGAAAAATGCTGGAGCGAGTGTAGCGCGTCCCCCTTATCCCGCAAAGCGGCATTCGCGGGCTGTTGCGCTTTATGACCTTGATTCGTCAAGCGTCCGGTCGGGATGGCTGGCCCATAGCGGCTTCACACCAATCAAGGATTTTTGGCTCTGAGGGAGGAAGCTCGGTGGCGAGGCCGCCATGAAACCTGTGCCAGGCGTTAAGATAGGGGCGACGCACCGTGGTAAGCACCGGGACCCCAGCGACGATCGCTTCGGCGATGGATGACAACAGACCTTCGCCTTGGGCCTCCGCCCTGCCAAATCTGTTGATGATGATGAGATCGCTGCCCGCTTCGATTGCAGCGCCGATTGTCCCTGCCGCCTCCAAGAGCCGGCTTTGGTCCAGACGGCAGCCTCGCGCGTGGGGTCCGAGATCTTGCGAGATTGCGACCGTGCTTCCGGTCCGTAGGTCGACAAGATTCATATGGGCATCGCATCCCTTTTCGGGCGCCAGGTTGTGCTGCACGACGCCCGCAATCGCGATTCCACGGGCCCGCAATTGATCGGCGGTGACCCTCAGCAAGCGATTCACATCGAAGCCCTGTTCATATCGAATTGCGCCGAGCGAGGCTTGGGCAGTATCGGTCATTGGCGCCTTCTCCTCGGGCAACCCGCGGTAAGAATCTTCGACTGCTAAGGCGCAAGTCCGGGCCAAGCAGTCAAGGCGAAACCAGGTGCCCTGATAAGCCATTCAATATGCTTGCCGCCTTGCGATAGATCATATCTCGACTTTCCCGCGTGCTGTGTCCGCTTTTGGCTATTAGCGGATATTCGAGCCGGTGTGGATTTGCGTCTGTTATTGGGGATAGAGCGGACGTCGCCGCCGCTCGCCAACTATGTCAGCTCTTCACTTCAGTCCGCCCTCTTCACAGCTGGAGTTCAATCGCAGCTGCTTCCCAAGGCGAACATGAAAAGAAAACCAAATTGCACTGGTGTTAAGAGCCTTGATATTATTTGATAAAATGGCGTACCCGACAGGATTCGAACCTGTGACCTCCGCCTTCGGAGGGCGTCGCTCTATCCAGCTTAGCTACGGGTGCGGGCCAGAGGCAATCTATAGCTCGCCCGCTCCATGGTCACAACATGGGGAGGGGAGAGTTCATATCCCTCACGGCTATTCGCCACTGCTCCGCAGTGTCGGCCTCCGGGAGGGCGGCGCAGGGGCGCCGGGCCGCGGTCGCGGCCTCAAGTGAGACCAAATCCCTCACGGCTATTCGCCACTGCTCCGCAGTGTCGGCCTCCGGGTGGGCGGCGCAGGAGCGCCGGGCCGCGGTCGCGGCCTGAAGTGAGACCAAATCCCTCACGGCTATTACGCGCCCATCGCCCTGCGGGCCGCGGCGCACGCACAAAGCTGCGGAAAGGGTGGGGGCCGCGCCTGCGGCCCCCACCCTGGTAAGGCGTTAGCCCTTCATGCGCTTGATCGCGGGCGCCTCCTGGATCGCAGTGTTGGCGAGCTTGAACGTGTCGGCGCAAGTCGCGTTGCCCGATTGGGTCCGCGCCCGCGGCCTTTCCATA
>JGI24023J19991_10000568_pt1 | contig 28669 bp, 23 predicted proteins | sample Cruoilmetagenom1_FD_19991 | JGI IMG/M metagenome (IMG submission 19991) | reverse complement strand
AAAGGCGTCTGTATCCGGCAGCGCCCACGGCTCCGACGCGTTGGCGATATAGCCGTCGCTGAGCAGCATCACCGGGGTCATGTACTTGGTCGCCAAGCGTACCGCCTCGATGGCGGTCTCGAAGCAATCCGCCGGCGAGGAGGCGGCCAACACCACCAGCGGACAATCGGCGTTCCGCCCGAAGACCGCCTGATACAAATCGGACTGTTCGGTCTTGGTGGGCATGCCGGTCGACGGGCCAGCGCGTTGCGAGTTGATGACCACCAACGGCAACTCGGTCGCCGCCGCCAAGCCGATCCCCTCGGCCTTCAGGGCGATGCCCGGTCCAGAGCTGGATGTTACCCCAAGCGATCCGGCGTAGGACGCCCCGATGGCGGCGCAGACAGCGGCGATCTCGTCCTCCGCCTGGAAAGTGACAATCCCGTATTCCTTGAGCCGCGCCAACACATGCAGGATTCCCGAGGCCGGCGTGATGGGATAGGAGCAGAAAACCATCTTCAGCTCGGCCAGCATCGCCCCCGCGGCCAAGCCCCAGGCCAGCGCCTCGGTCCCTGTTACGTTGTGGTAGACGCCGGCCCCGATGGCCGCCGGCGGCACCGTGAAGGCACCGATATCGGAAGATATCTCGGCCGTCTCGCCAAACGCGTGCCCAGCGTTCAACGCGGCCAGCGTGCCAGCAACGATCTCGGGGTTCTTGGCGAACTTGCCGCTCAGCCAATCCACCGTGCTCTGCCGGTCGCGGTCGAAGATCCAGTAGACTAGGCCCAGCGCCCACAGGTTCTTGCAACGCAGGGCATCCTTCTTCGACAAGCCGGTGTCCTTCAGCGCATCCAGCGTCATCTGAGACATGTCGATCTTGATGACTCGAAAGCCCTTAAGGCTGCCGTCCTCTAGGGGATCGTTGTCATAGCCCGCCTTGCGCAGGTTTTTCTCGCTAAAGGCACCGCTATCCACCAGCAACAGGCCATTGGACTGCACGTCCCCGAGATTTACCTTAAGCGCCGCCGGATTCATGGCGATCAGCAAATCGACGGTATCACCCGCTGTCTTGATCGCATGGGCGCCAAAATTGATCTGAAACGCGGAAACACCGTAGGTCGTGCCGGCCGGGGCGCGGATTTCTGCCGGAAAGTCGGGAAACGTCGCCAAGTTATTGCCGGCCAGGGCGGTGGCGAGCGTAAAGCGGCTGCCGGTCAACTGCATGCCATCGCCGGAGTCACCGGCAAAGCGGACGACGGCCGACTCTAGCTGCTTGCGCTGCGGCGTGGCGCCATCAAGCGCCGCAGATCCTTCCATCGACGAACCCTCCTTCGGTGGGCCGGACCAAGCCCTTATGCCGCGCAGGTATAGGCCAACCTGACGGTCCTAGAAAGTCCCATCCGCCGAACAATGACTGTTCACCTTATCTTCGCTGAATCCTACGCTTCAGTAGGGTTCCAGGTTTTCCGAGCTCGGGCGCGTCACGTCGCGTCACGATTCAGTGACCTTGGCGGCAGAGTCCTCCAAAACAGCCAGCATATCCTTGATTCGGATCAATTTCCGCCGGGGCGCACCGGCCGGGGCCGCAGTCACTTCGGCCGCCTCGATGCGCTGCCAGTCGGCGAATGAGACCCGGCGCACGCCGCGCTCGGCGAGAAGGCCCTCCAGGGCCGGTCCACCGGGCCGGCCACCCTCGGAAATGTCCTCGCCGATCTGCCGTGCTGCCGCATCGCCGTCGGCCTTGTTGGTGCCGATGACACCCACCGGGCCGCGCTTGGCCCAACCCACCACATACAGCCCCTCGTCCACGCGGCCGCCGCGGTTGACCACGACACCCTTGGCCTGGTCCACGGGAACGCCGGCCAGCGGCGGCATGCGATAGCCAATAGCCGATATAACCGCTCCGCAAGGAATCTCGAAGAACTCTCCGATGCCCACGGCACGGCCGCTTTCCACCCGTGTCCGCTCCAAGCGCAGCCCACTTACCCGGCCGTTGCTCAGCACCTCCACGGGCTTGGCGCAGAACAGAAAATGCACGCGCTTTGGCTTTTCGCCCTGCGAACACTCCGTAAAGCTGCGCAAGGTTGCCAGGTTCTTTTCCCGTAGGCGGCGATCGCGGTCCGACATCTCGCCAGCGACGGCGCTGGGAATCTGGGTGGGAATTTGGGCCGGGTCGACCACCGGCGCACACGCCGCCAGGTCGCCCATTTCGCTCAGTTCCTTGTTGGTGAACTTAGCATCCACCGGACCGCGCCGGCCGATGAGATAGACGTCCTCGATAGGGGCTCGGTGGATTGCCTCGGCCGCATGGTCCGCCAAGTCGCTGGCCGCCATCTCGGCCGGTGTCTTGACCAGGACCCGCGCCACATCGATAGCCACATTGCCGTTGCCGATCACGGCAACCGCCGACGTGTTCAGATCCGGATTGAGATCGCAGAAATCCGGGTGGCCGTTGTACCAGCCGACGAAAGCCGCCGCACCGTAAACGCCGGTCGCATCCGACCCGGGTATGCCCAGGGGCCGGTCGAGCGGCGCGCCCGTCGCCAGCACCACCGCATCGTAAAAGCCGCGCAGCTCGTCCAGGCTGACATCGCGGCCGAGGACCACGTTGCCAAAGTAGCCGACACGTGACTCCTGGGCCGTGCGCGCGAAGGCACGGGAGACGCCCTTGGTGCTCTGATGGTCGGGGGCCACGCCGCCACGGATCAGGCCAAATGGCGTGGGCAGCGCCTCGATGAAATCGACATGGCAACCCTGATCTGCCCGCAACAAGGCGGCCGCGGTGTAGAAACCGCTCGGCCCGGCACCGACGATGGCTACCTGCACGGGCATTACCAGCCTTAAATCTCCCAAGCCAATACCCGGACGCTACGGACTAGCCGGCGCCGCGGCGCACCCCCCTCACCCGCAAACAATGTCTTAACGCAAGGTTGCGAAGGTCGCAACGCGGCTTGAAATCGTTACCGGAGTCTTACCACAACCCCTTGCTTTATCGTGCTTTGTCGCGATTCAGACAGCTTCAGTCGCGGCTGACGTAGCCGCCTAGGAGGGCATGCGGTCCAGAATGACTCCTAGCACAGGTGCCCTGGGGCACCCGTGANNGGAGACTTTTACGAGGACGTTAGGATGTCGGAATCGGACGATCTTGACCTGCGGTCGCTTGGCGACGACGACCTCGTGCAGCAGATGCACGACGACCTTTATGACGGCCTCAAGGACGAGATCGAGGAATCCGTCAATATCCTGCTTGAGCGCGGCTGGGCACCCTATGACGTCCTGACCAAGGCGCTGGTCGAGGGGATGCGGATTGTCGGCATCGACTTCCGTGACGGCATTCTGTTCGTACCCGAGGTGCTTCTGGCGGCCAACGCCATGAAGGCGGGCATGTTCATCTTGCGACCCCTGCTAGCCGAGACCGGCGCACCGAGCGTCGGCAAAATGGTCATCGGTACGGTCAAGGGCGACATCCACGATATCGGCAAGAACCTGGTCTCGATGATGATGGAAGGCGCCGGCTTCGAGGTCATCAACATCGGCATCAATAACGCGGTCGAGAATTACCTGGAGGCGATCGAGGAGCATAAGCCCGACATCCTCGGTATGTCGGCGCTGCTAACCACGACCATGCCGTACATGAAGGTCGTCATCGAGGCGCTGAAGGAAAAAGGTATCCGCGACGACTATGTGGTTCTCGTCGGCGGCGCCCCTTTGAATGAGGCCTTTGCCGATGCGATCGGGGCGGACGCCTACTGCCGTGATGCGGCGGTGGCGGTCGAAACCGCCAAGGAATTCATGCAACGCAAGCACAACCAGCGCGGCGTCAAGGGCACCTCCGCCGCCTGAGGGAACGCACGTATGACCCACACCATCGTCAGTTCCCAGCGGCGCGAAGTCGTCATCGGCTTCGACCGTCCGTTCTGCGTCATCGGCGAGCGAATCAACCCTACCGGGCGCAAGCGCCTAGCCGCCGAAATGGCCGCCGGCGACTATAGTTCGGTGCAGGCCGATGCCATCGCCCAGGTGGAAGCCGGGGCGCACATGCTGGACGTCAACGCCGGCATCCCTTTAGCGGACGAGCCGGCGATGTTGGCCGAATCCATCAAACTGGTGCAGTCGCTAGTGGACGTGCCCTTGTCCATCGACTCCTCGATCGTCGAGGCGCTGGAGGCCGGCCTGTCCGTATACCAGGGTAAGCCCTTGGTCAATTCGGTNACCGGCGAGGAAGAGCGTCTGGAGGCCGTGCTGCCGCTGATTAAGAAATACGGCGCCGCGGTGGTCGCCATCTCCAATGACGAGACTGGCATCTCCGAAGATCCGGATGTCCGCTTCGAGGTGGCCAAGCGCATTGTCCAGCACGCCGCCGACTACGGTATCCCGGCCGCCGATGTCGTGGTCGATCCGTTAGTCATGCCGGTCGGCGCCTTGGGGCTGGCTGGTGTGTCCGCTTTTCGTTTGATTCGCCGCCTACGCGAGGAGTTGGGTGTCAACACCACCTGCGGCGCTTCGAACATCAGCTTCGGTCTGCCGAACCGGCACGCGCTGAATGCGACCTATCTGGCCATGGCCGCCGGGGCCGGCATGACCTCGGCGATCATGAATCCCCTGCACCCCGAGGAGATGGCCGGCATCATGGCGGCGGACGTGCTTCTGGGCGTCGATCCCAACTGCGCCCGCTGGCTGCGCCGCTACCGCGATCCGACAGCGCAACGGAGCGAGGCCGACGGCGGCCGCCGCGAACGCCGCCGCCGCCGGGGCTAGTTCCCACGTCATGACCGAGCAGCCGCGCGTCGTCTTCACGCCGTCAGGCCGCCGCGGTCGATTCGCACCCGGCACCTCCATCCTCGAGGCGGCGCGCAGCCTCGGCGTCGATATCGATTCGGTCTGTGGCGGCCACGGCCTGTGCGGTCGCTGCCAAGTGGACCAGAGCACGGGCGTCTTCTCCAAGCACGACATCGACAGCCGCCCGGAAAACCTCTCGCCGGGCAACGCGATCGAGGCCCGCTATGCCAAGAAGAAGGGCATGCAGGCGGGCCGCCGGTTGTCCTGCCAGGCGCTGTTGCAAGGCGACGTCGTCATCGACGTGCCGCCCGAGAGTCAGGTTCACAAACAGGTCGTGCGCAAACGTGCCGAGGCGCGCGATTTCGAAATCGATCCGGCCATCCGCCTGCACTACTTGGAGGTGCGTGAGCCGGACATGGCTAGCCCGTCGGGCGATTTGGAACGGGTGCTCGATGCCCTCAAAGAGCAATGGGGGATCGAGGGCCTCGAATGCGACCTGCGCGTCCTCCAGGGATTGCAAAAGGCCCTGCGCCAGGGCGAGTGGAAGATCACCGTCGCCGTGCATCGCGGCCAGGTGCTGACCACCGCCTGGCCCGGCTTTCACGACCGTGCCTATGGGGTGGCGGTCGACGTGGGCTCGACCACAATTGCCGCGCATCTATGCAACCTGTCCAGCGGCGAGATTCTGGCCTCGGCCGGGCGCATGAACCCGCAGATCCGCTTTGGCGAGGATCTGATGAGCCGCGTTTCCTATGTCATGATGCACCCGGGCGGCGATGAGGAGATGACCATCGCCGTGCGCGAGGCCATCGACGTGTTGTTCGCCGAGGTCGCCGGGGAAGCCGAGGTCGACCCGAACGACATCCTGAACGTGGTCTTTGTCGGCAATCCGGTGATGCATCACCTGTTGCTCGGCATCGACCCGACTGAATTGGGTGGCGCCCCCTTCGCCCTGGCCGCCAATTCCGCCATGACTCTTTGGGCGACGGAGCTGGGCCTGAGCAAGATCAACCGCAACGCCCGCGTCTATCTGCTGCCGTGCATCGCCGGCCACGTGGGGGCTGATACCGCCGGCGTCATCCTGTCGGAAAATCCGCACCTCTCGGGCGAGATCATGCTGGTGGTCGACGTGGGCACCAATGCCGAGATCGTGCTCGGCAACAAGGACCGGTTGCTCGCCTGTTCGTCGCCCACCGGCCCGGCGTTCGAAGGGGCACAGATCACCAGCGGCCAGCGCGCCGCGCCCGGCGCTATCGAGCGTGTGCGCATCGACCCCGCGACCCTGGAGCCGCGCTTCAAGGTGATCGGCTCCGATCTGTGGTCGGACGACCCCAACTTCGCGTCCGAGACACAGAAAACGGGCGTGACCGGCATCTGTGGCTCGGGCATCGTCGAGGCTCTGGCGGAAATGTACTTGTCCGGTATCCTCAAGGCGGACGGCAGCGTCGATGGCGCCATGGCAGCGCGCTCCTCGCGCGTGCGTGCGGATAGCCGGACCTTTGCCTACCACCTGCACGATGGTCCGCCGGAAATCTACATCACCCAGACCGACGTGCGCGCCATTCAATTGGCCAAAGCGGCGCTCTATGCCGGGGCGCGCCTACTTATGGACCGCCTCGGCATAGACACGCTCGACCGCATCGTCTTGGCCGGCGCTTTTGGCAGCCATATCGATGTGAAGCACGCGATGGTCCTGGGCATGATCCCGGACTGCGATCTGCGCAAGGTCAGTTCGGCCGGCAACGCTGCCGGCTCCGGCGCCCTGATCGCCTTACTCAATCAAAAAGCGCGGGATGATATCGAAGCCGTGGTTCATCGCGTCGAAAAGATCGAGACCGCTGTCGAGCTGCGCTTCCAGGAACATTTCGTCGGCGCCATGGGCATCCCGCACAAAAGCGCCCCGTTCCCGAACCTGAGCGCGGCCGTTGCCCTGCCGCAGCGCGATACCGGCGCCGGCGATACCGGCAAGCGTCGCCGGCGGAGCCGGGTATAGCCGACAGCTCCACCTCGATCCGACAAAGTACCCCCCACCCTAACCCTCCCCCACAAGGGGGGAGGGAATGAAGCATTACAGTGGACACCTTGTCTTCCCCCTCCCCCTCGATGGGGGAGGGTTGGGGTGGGGTGACTGTCGGCAATCAGACGACTATCACTGGCGTGCTAACCGCCGCCGCCGGCGGAGGCTGCTGGCGCGGTGTCCATTTCGGCGGGCAGGCCGCGTTCCTTGCGCGGTGTGCGGCCGAAGAAATCGCGATAGCATTTTGAGAAGTGTGAGGCGGACACGAAGCCGCAGGCCAGCGCCACATCAATGATCGACATGTTGGTCTGCACCAACAGCAAGCGCGCTTTGTTCAGGCGCAGCTCCAGGTAATAGCGCGCCGGCGAGCGATTCAGGTATTTGCGGAAGAGACGCTCGAGCTGCCGCGTGGATAAGGCCGCATCCCGTGCCAGATCGATACGGCTCAGCGGTTCCTCCAGGTTCTGCTCCATCACGTCGATGACCGAGAGTAATTTGGGATGGCGGACTCCAAGCCGCGCGGGCAGCGACGTGCGCTGGTGGTCGTGTTGGTCGCGGATACGCTCGTGCATGCACTGGTCGGCCACCGCCGCGGCCAACTCGTGTCCATGCTGGCGGGCGATGACGTTGAGCATCATGTCGATGGCCGCCGTGCCGCCCGCACAAGTGAACCGATTGCGGTCGATCTCGAACAATTCCGAGGTCACGTCAATCTCGGGAAAATCTTCCGCGAAGCTGGCCAGATTCTCCCAATGAATGGTGCAGCGATATCCGTCGAGCAGGCCGGCGCGGGCGAGGATCTGGCTGCCCGTGCACAGCGCCCCGACTTCCGCGCCCTTGCGCGTCATGAGGCGCAGCCAGGAGAACGCGGCCTTGTGCACGAACTTTTGCACATCGATGCCACTACAAACGACGACGACGGGAAAATCGTTGGCTTTCTCCAGATCGCCCTCGGCACTTAGGAGGATGCCGTTGGAAGCGGCCACCGGCTGCCCGTCCACCGAGAATAGGTGCCACTCGTACAAGCTTTGGCCGCTGGCGCGGTTGGCCAGGCGCAAAGGCTCCACCGCCGACGTGAAGGCATTCATCGAGAAATTCGGAATCAGGATAAACCCGATCCGCTGCGGCAGCTCCCTCGGCGCGTTCCCAAGCATGCGTGGCCCTTGTTGACCCTTCGTTCTTTGCGGCCCGACTTTGGCATAAGTGCCGGCATGTCGCGAACAGAAAAATCCCTGGCGTGAACTCGCAAGCCCGAGGGACGTTCCATGCCGCCTTCTGCCCCGATAAAGTCCCGAATTTCCGGGGCTTTCGCGGAGTCTCCATTTGCAAAGTCGGGGATTCCGGATAGGCTGGGATTGGGGGGCTTCCAGAGCATGGCCGCGCGTTATTCGATCTTCAGTCTGATCCGCAATGCCCTCGCCTATCACGAGGACTGGCCGGCGGCTTGGCGCAGCCCCGAGCCGAAGCCGGCCTACGACGTGGTCATTGTCGGGGGCGGCGGACACGGCCTGGCGACAGCCTATTATCTGGCCAAGGAGCTAGGAGTCCGCAACGTCGCCGTGATCGAGCGCGGCTGGCTGGGTGGCGGCAACACCGGCCGCAATACCACCATCGTACGCTCCAATTACCTGTGGGACGAAAGCGCGGCGCTCTACGAGCACGCCATGAAACTGTGGGAGGGGTTGTCGCAGGACCTCAACTACAACGTGATGTTCAGCCAGCGCGGCGTCCTTAGCCTGGCGCATAGCCAGCATGACCTGCGGGCACAGTCGCGCCAGTCCAATGCCAACCGGCTCGGCGGCATCGATTCCGAACTGCTGACCCCGGCGCAAATCAAGGCCCTGGTCCCGGTCATGGACTTGCGCGCTGGCGGGCGCTATCCGGTGCTCGGCGGCGCCTTGCAGCGGCGCGGCGGCAGCGCCCGGCACGATGCGGTGGCCTGGGGATATGCGCGCGGCGCCGATGCGCTGGGCGTCGACATCATTCAGGAGTGCCCGGTCACCGGCTTCCGCATCGACAATGGGCGGGTCCAAGGCGTCGAGACGGCCAAGGGCTTCATCCAGGCCGGCAAGGTCGGCATCGCTGTGGCCGGCCACACCAGCGTCATGGCGAACCTGGCCGGATTCCGCTTGCCGATCATCAGTAAGCCGCTACAGGCCCTCGTCTCGGAGCCAGTCAAACCCGTCCTAGACACGGTGATTATGTCTGGCGCCGTACACGCCTACATCAGTCAGTCAGACAAAGGTGAATTGGTCATCGGCGCCGGCACCGACCGTTATGTCGGCTATGGTCAGCGCGGCAGCCTGCCGGTCTCCGAAGACACCCTCGGAGCAATTTGCGAGTTGTTCCCGTCCTTCCGCCGCTTGCGCATGATGCGGCTGTGGGGCGGCATCGTCGACATCTGCCCGGACGCCAGTCCGATCATCGGCAAGACGCCTGTGGAGGGAATGTATATCAACTGCGGCTGGGGCACCGGCGGCTTCAAGTCCACGCCCGGCTCCGGCTGGGTCTTTGCCCAGACCATCGCCCATGACCGGCCGCATGATCTCAATGCCCCCTTCTCCCTCGACCGATTCCACACCGGTTATCTCATCGACGAGCACGGCGCGGCCGGGGTGGCCCACTGATGACGGAGGCGCACCCATGCTTCTGATCACCTGCCCCTATTGCGGCGAGCGTGCCGAGAGCGAATTCTCCTACGGTGGCGAAGCGCACATCGCCCGGCCATCCGATCCGGAAAAGGCGAGCGACGCGGATTGGGCCGACTATCTGTACCTGCGCACTAACACCAAGGGCGTCTATTTCGAGCGCTGGTTGCACGCGCACGGATGCCGCCGCTGGTTCAACATCGCCCGGCATACGGTGAGCTACGAAGTCCTGGCCGTCTACGAAATGGGCGCGCCGCCGCCCAAGCTCGACACCAAGAGCGAGGTCTGAGGACGCGATCATGTCGCAACGGTATCGCTTACCCGATGGCGGCCGCATCGACCGCACCGCGCCGCTGAACTTCCGGTTCAACGGCACCGCCTTGCGCGGCTATGTGGGCGATTCCCTAGCATCCGCGCTGCTGGCCAATGGCGTCCATCTGGTCGGCCGCAGCTTCAAGTATCACCGGCCGCGCGGCATCTTCTCCGCCGGCGCGGAGGAGCCGAATGCCCTGGTCCAGCTTGGCGCCGGTGTCCGCAGCGACCCGAACATGCGCGCCACCCAGGTCGAACTGATCGAGGGGCTGAAGGCGCGTTCGCAAAACTGCTGGCCCAGCGTCAATTTCGACATCAGTGCCATCAACGATCGCCTATCGCGGTTCATGCCCTCGGGTTTCTATTACAAGACGTTCATGTGGCCGGCCGCGTTCTGGATGCGCTACGAGTATATCATTCGCCACGCCGCCGGCCTGGGCACGGCACCCACAGGGCGCGATCCGGACTACAACGACAAGACCTTCGCCCACTGCGACGTGCTGGTGGTCGGCGCCGGACCGGCGGGTCTGGCCGCCACCCTCGCCGCCGCCCGCACCGGCGCGCGCGTAATTCTGGCCGAACAGGACGCGGAGGTCGGCGGGGCTCTGCTCGGCCTGGCCGGCGAGACAATCAGTGGCAAGCCGGCCCTCGATTGGGTGGCGGCGGCGCGCGCCGAGTTGGCGGAGAGCGCCGATGTGCGCATCCTCACCCGCACCTCGGCATACGGATACTTCGATCATAACTTCGTCGGCCTGCTCGAGCGCCTGACCGATCACATGGTCGATCCGCCGGAACATCTGCCGCGCCACCGCCTGTGGAAACTGCGCGCCAAGCAGGTGGTGCTGGCGACCGGCGCCATCGAGCGACCGCTGGTCTTCCGCGACAACGACCGGCCGGGAATCATGCTTGCCGGCGCCTGCCAGACGTACCTGAACCGGTATGCCGTCAAGGCCGGCCAAAAGGCGGTGCTCTTCACCAACAACGATGGCGCCTATGCGACCGCCAACGACTTGGCCGCCGCCGGCGTGAAGATCGCCGCCATCGTCGATACCCGGCCCAACCCCGAGGGACCGCACAGCGAGCGTGCCGAGTCCGCCGGCCTGCCCGTGCTTGCCGGCCACGCCATTGTCGGCACCACCGGCGACAAGCGCGTGCGCCAAGTGCGTATCGCCAGGCTGAACGATGACGGCAGCGCCGTGACCGGCGACGCACAGGACGTCGACTGCGATCTGCTTGCCGTCTCCGGCGGTTGGAACCCGGCTGTGCATCTGCTCAGCCAGGCGCGCGGCAAAATCCGCTTCGATGAGGAGCGTGGGACCTTCGTACCATCGCAGACTGAGCAGGCAACCCATGTGGCCGGTGCCTGCAACGGCAGCTTCGGCCTCGCCTCCTGCCTGACCGAGGGATTCGCCACCGGCGAGGCGGCCGCCAAGGCCGCCGGCTTCCCCGGCAAAGGCCGGCGCAAGAAAGCTCCGGCGGCCAGCGACGAGACGTTCCTGCCGGCGCGCTGGACGTGGTTGGTGCCGTCGGACACGCCGCTGGGGCGCGGCGGCAAACATTTCGTGGACATGCAATCAGACGTCACCGCCGCGGATTTGAAGCTGGCCATACGCGAAGGCTACCGCTCCATCGAGCATGTGAAGCGCTACACCACCACCGGCATGGGCACCGATCAGGGCAAGACCGGCAACGTCAACGCCATCGGCATCATCGCCGATACCTTGGAGCGGCCGATTGCCGAGGTGGGGGTGACCACCTTCCGCCCGCCTTACACGCCGGTGACGTTCGGTGCCTTCGCCGGGCGCGACGTGGACGATCTGCTCGATCCCATACGCAAGACCCCTATGCACGGTTGGCACGAACGCGCCGGCGCCTTGTTCGAGGATGTCGGTCAGTGGCGCCGCCCGTGGTATTACCCGAGAGCCGGCGAAGACATGCATAAGGCGGTCGCCCGCGAGGTGGCGGCGGTGCGCGCCTCGCTCGGTGTGGTCGATGCTTCGACCTTGGGTAAAATCGACATTCGGGGAACCGATGCGGCCACCCTCCTGAACCGGGTCTACACCAACGCCTGGAGCAAGCTGGAGATTGGCAAATGCCGCTACGGCCTGATGCTGGGTGAAAACGGCATGGTTATGGACGACGGCGTCACGGCGCGCCTGGGTGAGCACCACTTCCTGATGACCACGACCACCGGCAACGCCGCCGCGGTGCTGCAGCACATGGAAGAGTTCCTACAGACCGAGTGGACAGATCTGGACGTTCGTCTTGCCAGCGTGACCGAACAGTTCGCCACCATCTCCCTCGCCGGACCGAACGCCCGCCGACTGTTGTCCGAGATGACCCACGACATCGAGCTATCGCCCAACGCGCTGCCGCACATGGTCTTTGCCGAGGGCACCGTCGCCGGTGTGCCGGCGCGGGTCTTCCGCATCTCTTTCACCGGCGAGATGAGCTACGAAATCAACGTCCCGGCCAGCTACGGCATGGCCGTATGGCAGGCGGTGCTCACGGCCGGGGAAAGGTATGACATCACCCCCTATGGCACCGAGACGATGCACGTGCTGCGCGCCGAAAAGGGCTACATTATCGTCGGCCAGGAAACCGATGGCTCGGTGACCCCCATCGACCTGGGCATGGACTGGATCGTCTCCAAGAAAAAGGACTTCGTCGGCCGCCGCTCGCTGGCCCGGCCCGATATGCTCAAGGCCGACCGCAAGCAGCTGGTCGGTCTGCTCACGGACGACCCGCAGGTGGTCTTGCCCGAAGGCGCGCAACTCGTCGAACGCGCCCTGCCGAAGCCGCCCATGCCGATGATCGGCCATGTCACCTCCAGCTACAGCAGCCCGAACCTGGGCCGCTCCATCGCCCTGGCATTGGTCAAAGGCGGACTGGCCCGCAAGGGCGAGACGATCTTCGCGCCGTTGGCCGATGGCCGCGTCGTGCCCTGCGCCATGACCGACCCGGTGTTCCTCGATCCGGAGGGAGAGCGGCTGCGTGGTTGAGCGCTACCTGAGACAAAGCCCCCTCGCCCACCTGGGCCTCGACGGCCGCGCCCAAGCGGCGCGCCGCGACGCCGGCGTAGCAATGAGCGAGCAGCCATTCCGCGGCATCGTCAACCTGCGCGCCCAGCCCGACGATGGCGAGGCCATGGCCGCCCTCCAATCGGCGCTCGGCTTCGCCTTGCCGGTTGAGCCGAACACGACCGCGGCCTCCGCTACCGCCCTCGCCTTCTGGCTTGGCCCCGATGAGTGGTGGATCGTCACCCCCGGCCCCGACCCCGAGAGTGGGCCGACCATGGCGGCGACCTTGCGCGCGGCACTGGCCGATCGGCGTGGTTCCGTTATCGACGTGAGCGACAGCCGCACCTGCCTGCGCGTCAGCGGCCCGCGGGCCCGCGATCTGCTGTGCAAGGGCCTGCCGCTCGATCTGCACCCGCGTGTCTTTCCGCCTGGCCGCTGCGCGCAAAGCCATCTGGCCAAGACCGGCGCCGTTCTGCACTTGATCGCGGATGACGGCGCGTCCGATGGCCCGACTTTCGAGCTCTACGTGCTCCGCAGCTTCGCGGAGTACCTGTGGCTGTGGCTGGAGGACGCGGCGCGGGAATATGGCTTGGCGATCACATCCTCGTGATCGGCGCTATAGGCATCAGACATACGGCGGGCCCGACGGCCGCCCAGCGCCACGGAAAGCGGCTCAACGTTCAGGTGCGAAAATCTGTTCGGTCGAAATCGAAAATGGCGCTATTCTAGCTTCTCCAACTTTCAGCGCGACTGTGCGGTTGCTGCGGTGCAGCAATTTGTGCCGGCGCTGGTGCGTTCATATTCGAACATAATCCGTGCTTCCCCGACTAGCTTGTCATAAAATTGTCATATATCATGCTGTACGGGTGTAAGACTTCACCAACAATCTGCCGCACGACAACCGGCATTCGTTTGGAGCAACAGGGATGAGCAAGAAAACCATGGATCGATCAAGTTTGAAGACCCAGCGCGCCGCGCGCACCTTTACGCGCCGCACGTTGTTGCAGACCGCCGCGGCTACCGGCGCCATCGCCGCCGCCGGCCCCTTCATTGTCAGCCGCAAGGCCCTCTCCTCGTCTGGCGAGGTCAAGGTCTTCGCCTGGGCCGGTTATTTCTCCGACACAATGATGGCGGACTTCGAGAAGAAGACCGGCATCAAGGGAACCCGCGTCGAATTCGGCAGCAACGAAGAGCAGATGAACACGGTCAAGGCCAATCAGGGCAAAGGTTTCGACCTGATCATGCCGACCATCGACCGCGTTCCGCAGTACGTTCAGGAAGGTCTGCTCAAGCCGCTCGACGAGTCGAAGATCAAGTTCGATAACGTCATCGGCGGTAACCTGCGCGGCTCGGACGAGGGCGGCGGCAAGGTCGACGGCAAGCGCTACGTGGCGCCGACCGACTGGGGCACCGAGGCCCTCACCTACGACATGGAGAAGGCCCCGCTGGCCTACGGTACCGCCAGCTACGGCGACATGTGGAACCCGGATTATGCCGGCAAAGTCACCTGCCGCGGCCATTCCGGCTTGGTGGGCATCGGCCTCTATCTACAGGATGCCGGTAAGCTGCCGCACACCATGCGGGAAGCCTTCGCCGACGAGAAGAAGATGGTCGCCAACTACGACATCATCTTGGCCTTCGCCGTCAAGCATAAGCCGGCCATCGCCCAGTTCTGGAGCAACGAAAACGAGGCTCAGGGTGCCTTCCGTACCAATGGCTGCGTCATCGGCCAGACTTGGGATTCCACCGGCGCCCGCCTGTGGGACGAGGGTATGCCAATCCGCTACATCGCGCCGAAGGAAGGCGCGCTGGCCTGGATCGAAGGTTTCGGCATGCTCTCGGGCGTCGAGAACATCGAGCAGGCGAATGCCTTCATCAATTGGTACTACACGCCGGAAGTGGGCGCCATGTATGCCAACGAGACGAAGATCAACTCGACGGTGAAGGGCGCCGATGCGCACCTGGAAGCCTTCAACAAGAAGTTCTTCGCCGCCGCCTATCCGGGCGACGCGTTGAGCAAGCTGTGGTCGTGGCCAATCCAGGACGCGTGGTTCATCTCCAAGCGGAACGAGTACGCGGAAAAGTTCCTGGCCGCGTAAAGCGGTTGGAACGGCGTCAGGTTAGGGATCGGGGGCAAATACCCCGATCCCGCCCGGCGTCAAACCTCACGGCTCTGCTTGGAGCGTAACCCATGTCGGTTCTGCTGCAGCGTTACGGCTGGGCACTGACCTCGATTATTGTCGGACTTACCGTCCTGTGGGTGGTGGTCCTGGTGGTCTTGCCGCAGATCACCATGATCGACTATTCGCTGCGGCCCAACCTGCCGCTGCCCGAGCGCGACGGGCCAAACGATGTGCTCACCTGGGCCAACTATACGACCCTGGCAGGCAACGAGATTCACCGAACCATCTTCGTCAAAACCATCTGGGCCAGCGCCCTGGTGACCGCCCTGACGTTTTTGGTTTGCTACCCCATCGCCTATCACCTGGCGCAGGTGGCTACCGGTCCACGCGCCGCCTTGCTGGTGCTGCTGCTGATCATCCCATTTTGGATCAACGAGATCCTGCGTACCTTTGCCTGGTGGATCATCCTCGCCTATAGCGGACCATTGAATCAGGCTCTGGTGGCGTTGGGCTTCATTGACGAGCCAATTCGCTTTCTATCCGGCAACAGCGGCGTAATCATCGGCATGATCTACGCCTACATCCTGTTCATGGTCTTCCCGCTTTACAACGCCATGGAGTCCCTCGACCGCAATCAGATCGAGGCCGCGCGGGATTTGGGCGCACCGGTCTGGCGCATCCATTGGCGGATTGTGGCGCCGCACGCCAAGCCGGGTATTGCGACGGGGTGCATCATGACCTTCATGCTTGCTGCCGGCTCCTACGCCGTCCCGGCCCTGCTCGGCTCGCCCGGCAGCCGCTGGTTCACCGAGATCATCTACAACTGGTTCTTCGAAGGCGGCAACTGGAACCAGGGTGCTGCGTATGCCTTCATCCTGCTGATCCTGTGCATCATCTTCATCTTCGCCATGATGCGCGTCTTCCGCGTCGGCTTGGGAGACATCGCGAAATGAGCGCCCAACGCATCGCCGACGTATTCACGCGCGCCTATATCGGCATCTTCTTCCTGTACCTGTTCCTGCCGCTGATCGTCATGGGCGTGGCGACCTTCAACTCCAGCCGCTTTCCGACCGTGACGCCGTGGCAGGAAACGACCCTGAAGTGGTTCTCGGCCCTGGCCGCCGACAACCAGATGTGGAATGCGCTGTGGACCAGTTTCGCCGTCGGCATCGGTGTGATCCTGGTCGCGGTCCCCATCGGCGTCGCCGCTGCTTTATTCCTCAGCGATCTGCAAACCCGCGCCAAGCCGTTTATCTATGGCGTCATGGTCTCGCCCCTGCTCACGCCGGGCGTCATCATCGGCATCTCGACCCTTATTTTTTGGCGCCCGTATGGCATTACCGGCGGGTTCCTGTTGATGGTCCTGGCGCAAAGCTCGTTTATCGCCGCCTATGTCATGCTGATGGTGATGGCGCGTATGCAGCGCTTCGACCGCACGCTTGAGGAAGCGGCCCTCGATCTTGGTGCCACCCACCTGCAGGCTTTCCGACGGGTCACCTTGCCGTTCTTGCGGCCCTCGATGCTGGCCGGCTGCCTGATCGCCTTTCTGCAGTCGTTCGAGAACTACAACACGACTATCTTCGTGCGCGGCATCGACACCACGTTGACGGTCTATATCGCGTCCAAGGTACGCACGGGCGTGACCCCGGCAGTCAATGCCTTGGGCCTGATCCTAGTTAGTGTGACCATCCTCGCCGCCATCGTCTATGAAATCCGGCGGCGGCGCGAACTAGCCGCAACCGCCGCCGCCGCGGCGCGCGCCCGAGCCGACGAGCAGGCCGAAATCGCCGCCGCGGTGCCTGTTACCGCATAGGCGGCCGGTCACACCGCAGCAAATCCTGGAATGCGGATGCTGTGCGCGGCTATTGTGTTTTCCAACACACGCGCAACCCAAGGAGGAAATAATGAAACAGGCCCTTAGGTCCATCGCCGTCCCCATCTTTGCCGGCGCCATTGCCTTCGGCCTTGCCGGCCCAGCCAGCGCCGAGGAGCGCAAGCTGAGCGCGGCCGAGATCGAGCAGGCCCTGTCCGGCAATACGGTGGATGGCGATTGGAAGGGAACGGCGTTTAAGCAGTATTTCGCACCCGACGGTGGTACCACCTACGTCGCCGCGGGATCGCCGCCGTCGATCGGCAAATGGAAGGTCGACGCCGAGAAAGATCAATATTGCTCCTGGTGGCAGGGCTCCGGCTGGGACTGCTACAACATCCTGTCCGGCGGAAAAGACAGCATCATCTGGGAAGTGCCCAGTGACGGCTATCGCGCCAACTCGACCGTCCTTTCCGGCAAGAAATTGTAATCAAGCATATCGCTTCGGCCCGGTCTCTCACGCAAAGGCGTCGGGCATCGACGCCTTCTTCTTGTCGATGAAATCCTGCAGCGCTTCATCGATGGCCGGATCCAGAGGCGGCGACTGATAGTCCGCCAGGATTTTGTGGCACCGGGCGTTCGCCCGCTGGGTGGTGTCCTGGGCACCTTCCGCCTCCCACTGCTCGAAGCTGTTGTTGTCGGCAATCGGCGAGCGATAGAAGGCAGTCTCGAAGTTGGCCTGGGTGTGAGCACAACCGAGAAAGTGGCTGCCCGGCCCCACCTCGCGCATGGCATCCAGCGCCTGGGCATTCTCGGAGAGATCGAATCCCTCGCACAAAACCTGCATCATGCCGAGCTGGTCCGCATCCATGATGAACTTCTCGTAGGACGAAACCAGGCCGCCCTCAAGCCAACCCGCCGCATGCAGCACGAAATTGGTACCGGCCAATACCGTCGGCAGCAGGGTTTGCGCGCTTTCATACGCCGACTGCGCATCCGGGATCTTACCGCCGCATAACGAGCCGCCGGAGCGGAACGGCACCCCCAACCGCCGCGCCAACGCGGCAGCACCGTAGAGCACCAGCGCCGGCTCCGGCGTACCGAATGTCGGCGCCCCCGACTGCATGGATATGGAACTGGCGAATGAGCCGAAGACCACCGGCGCCCCGGGGCGCACCAGCTGCGCAAAAGCCATGCCGGCCATGGCCTCGGCCAGGATCTGGGTCAGAGTGCCGGCGGGGGTCACGGTCGACATGGCTCCGGCCAGGATGAACGGCGTGACGATCACCGCCTGATTGTGCCGGGCATAGACCTTCAGGGCGCCTAGCATGGTGGCGTCATAGGTCATCGGCGAGTTGGCGTTGATCAGGCTGATCAGCACCGTGTTGTCGTCGACGAACTGGTCGCCGAAGACCAGCTTGGCCATGGCCACCGAATCCTCGGCCCGCTCCGGCGCCGTTACCGAGCCCATATACGGCTTATCCGAATAGCGGATATGGCTGTAGACCATGTCCAAATGGCGCTTGTTGACCGGCACGTCCACCGGCTCGCAAACCGTCCCGCCCGAGTGGTGGATGGACGGCATGGCATAGGCCAGCTTCACCAGATTGACGAAGTCCTCGATGGTGGCATAGCGCCGGCCTTTCTCCAGATCGCGGATGAACGGCGGTCCGTAAACCGGTGCAAAGACTGTGTTTTTGCCGCCGATTTCGACGGTGCGTTCCGGATTGCGCGCATGCTGCGTGAAGCTGGCAGGTGCGGTCTTGATCAGCTCGCGGCAGAGCCCGCGCGGAAAGCGTACACGCTCGCCCCGCACGTCGGCACCGGCATCGCGCCAGATTTTCAGGGCTTCCTCGTCATCGCGAAACTCGATGCCGATTTCGGCCAGGACCGTATCGGCATTGGCTTCGATTAGTGCCAAGCCCTCCTCGTCCAAAATCTCATACGCCGGTATCTTGCGCGTGATATAGCGAAGCTGCTTCACACCGCTATCGCGCCGCGCCGCCCGCCGGGCATCGGCCCCGCCATGCGCCCGCCGGCCCCGGCCCGCACGTGTCCCTGCGCCGCCCGCCGCACCCTCGCCCGCAACCACGTCGTCCGCCGCATCGCCCATGCCCGTCATCCTGGCCGCTATTGCCTATCGAATTATCCCAATTGCACCGACTTCCCCTCTGTCGTTTTCGCGACCGGGAACGGTGGAAAAGCGGCGCTCCATTGGCGCCCGGCCCGCGCTCTAGGGGGTGTCGGAATCGCGCTCGCCCGTGTCGCTATCGGTTCGGAAGGGCGCTATCCTATGCGCCAAGGTGCCCTGAAATACCGGGAAACACGGGGAGGCAGGCCATGAAGACGCAGGCGCGGGTAGTAGTCATTGGCGGCGGGGTTGTCGGCGTCGGCACGCTCTACCACCTGGCCAAGAAAGGCTGGACCGATGTGGTCTTGTGCGAGCGGACGGAGCTGACCGCCGGCTCGACTTGGCATGCCGCCGGCCTGTTGCCGCTGTTCAACATGAGCTACAGCGTCGGCCAGATCCACAAGCATTCGGTCGCCCTGTACCAGTCCCTAGAGGAGGAGATCGGCCAACCGGTCGGTTTCACCAAGGTGGGCAACCTGCGCCTGGCCACCAACCGGGAGCGCATGGACGAGTACCACCACTACGCCGGCACCGCGCGCACCATCGGCGTCAACGTCGAATTCCTTACCCCGAGCGAGATCAAAGATCTGGTCCCCTACTGCAACATCGAGGGCCTGGTGGGCGCCATCCTGCACCCGGACGACGGCTATATTCAGTCGGCCGATGTCACCATGGCCATGGCCAAGGGCGCCCGAGATAGGGGCGCCGTGATCTACCAGCACACGCCGGTCACCGCCATCGAGCGAACGGATAGCGGCGAATGGCGGGTACGCACACCCAAGGGCGATATCGTCTGCGAGCACGTGGTCAGCGCCACCGGCAACTACGCCCGCGAGACCGGGCGCCTAGTCGGCATCGACATCCCCTCGATCCCGGTGGAACACCAATACCTGATCACCGAGCCGCATCCCCTGCTGGTCGAGCGCAAAAAGAACGGCGAGCGCGAAATGCCGATCCTGCGCGAGTCGGACGCCTCCTACTACATGCGCGAGGAACGCCAGGGCCTCATCCTCGGCCCCTACGAGACGGGCGCCCCCGCCTGCTTCGTCGACGGCGTGCCGTCGACCTTCGAGAAGGACCTGTTCCCCGGCGATCTCGACCGCATCGAGACGCATATCGAGGCGGCCATCAGCCGCGTCCCCATCTTCGGCGAGGTGGGCGTCAAGGAGGTCATCAACGGCCCCATCGCTTACACCCCCGACGGCAGCCCCCTGGTCGGGCCGGCCTGGGGTCTGCGCAATTTCTGGATCAACGAGGGGCACAGCTTCGGCGTCACCGCCGCTGGCGGCGCCGGCTGGCAGTTGGCCGAATGGATCGTCGAGGGCCAGCCCTCCATCGACATGCTGGGGGTCGACCCGCGCCGCTTCGGCGACTATGCCGGCAAGACCTACCTGCGCACCAAGAACGAGGAAGCCTACGCCAACGTCTTCGTCATCCACTACCACGACGAGGANCGNCCGGCCGNCCGNCCCNTGAAGACCACNCCGTGNTACGACCGGATGAAGGCCNTGGGCGCCGTCTTCGGNCAAAAATTCGGCTGGGAGCGCCCCAACTGGTTCGCCCCCGAGGGNGTCGAGNCNCGCGACNTNTGGTCCTTCCGCCGGTCCAACTATTTCGAGCCCGTGGGCGCCGAATGCCGCAACGTCCATGAGAACGTGGGCCTGCAGGACATGAGCGCGTTTTCCAAGTTTCTGGTCTCCGGCCCCGGCGCCGAGGCCTTTCTCGACCGCCTGGTGGCCAACCGCATACCGAAGCGCCAGGGCCGCGTTGGCCTGTGCCATGCCCTGAACGCGCAGGGCGGCGTACGCTCGGAATTCACCATCATGCGCGACGCACCCGACCGCTTCTACCTGGTCTCCGCGGGGGCGATGGAGCGTTTCGATTGGGACTATCTGTGCAAACAAGCCCCGGAAGACGGCAGCGTGCGCCTGGACAAGATCACCACCCAGCACGGCGTGCTGGTGGTCGCCGGCCCGAAGTCGCGCGAGCTATTGAGCCGGGTGACCGATGCCGATCTGTCGAACGAAGCCTTCCCCTGGTTGACCGGCCGCTTCACCGACGTAGGGCTAGCGCCGTGCCGCGTTATGCGCCTCAATTTCGTCGGCGAGCTGGGTTGGGAAATTCACCACCCCCTGGAAATGCAAAACCACATCTTCGACGCGCTGGTGCATGCCGGCCGTGACCTGGGCCTAAAGCCCTTCGGCATCCGCGCCATGGATTCCTTACGTGTCGAGAAATCCTACCGCCTGGTGGGCACCGAGCTCTCCATCGAATACGCCGCGTTCGAATCCGGCCTGCACCGATTCGTGCACCCGAACAAAGGCGACTTTATCGGCCGCGACGCCCTGGTCGCCTGGCAGCAGCGCGGCTTCCAAAACGCCTTCGTGACCTTCGAGGTCGGCGACATCGACGACGCCGACGCCATCGGCAATGAACCCATCTTCCGCGACGGCAAACTGATCGGCCGCGCCACCGCCGGCGGCTACGGCTGGCGTGTGGGTAAAAGCCTCGGCCTAGGCTTCGTCCACCCCGAATGCGCCGAGCCGGGCACTACCTTGGAAATCGACATCCTGGGTGAACGCAAACCCATCACCATCATCCCGGAAAGCCCGTATGATCCGGAGAATGGGCGGCTGAGGGGGTAAGTGGCCCCGCCTATCGAATACCGCTCGCCACTTGCAGCGCGCGGACGTAGGCGATGATCTGACCGATCTCGTCATCTGACACGCCCTCTATGGGAGCCATGTTTCCGAACGGCCAGTGATGGCCTTGCACGCCCTGCTGGACGGCCCGATAGAACGCCTCATCGCCATGATGGCTTGGTTCGTAGATCTTGTGGACCAGGGGCGGGCCCTTATCGCTGCCTGCCGCATTCTGCCCATGGCAGCGAGCACACTTGTCCGCGAACAGTGTTGCTCCCTGCGGCGCGACCGCCGGCAAGGTGGACCCAGAGAAATCGATCATGGGGCTGGCGGCCCCGGAGCGAAATTTCTCGATCGACACCTTGTGGTCTCGGTATTCGGTCTTTCCCGTCTTCACCTCGGCGTCGTAGGCTGCGGCGAAGGCGGCTTTCGCGCTTGCCGCGGCGTCTCGATCGCCTAACTGTTCGGCGATCGTATGCTCGAGGAGAAGTCCCAGAAGATGATTGGGGGCGAACTGCTTGAGGATGGCGATCTGTTTACGGGCATTCTCGATATCGCCCGCCACCATGTAAATGCGTCCCATATGGTAATGCGCATCGGCATCCAGCTCAGCGACACGACCGTATGCCTGCAGCGCCATCGGCACGAACTGCTGCGCCTCCTCCGTGTTGCCTTGCTCGCTGGCCATCATGACCCGGTTGAACAATCGGTCGGCCGCCTCGCGCGGGGTCATGGAGGAAAGGTCAATTGCTGGCGCCGGCATCGCGGCTGAACCATCGGTCGCCGGCGGCGGCGACAGCGACGGCGCCGCCTTGTATTGGCTGAGGAAGAGACCGGCCACGATCGCCACGGCAGCGGCCCCGGCCGCGCCGGCGATAACCAACGCGACCGTCTTCCTGTCTAGTCGTTTGCGTTCGGGCTGACTGTGCAGCGAGGCGCCGCAGCCATGACAGTAGCGCGCATCCGGTTGTACCGCGATCCGGCAAGACGGACAGGTGGCTGTGGCGGGCCGTTGCCCGGCATTCGATTTTTCCCGTTCGGGCATCGGGTCACGGCCGCGGGGCGGCTTCTTGCTTCGTGCCAAGGTGACAACTGCTCCAAATGTGATGAGTGAGGGCGGCGGAGCATGGCCTCTGAGCCCCGCGGGCGTCAATCCCGCATAGCCTCGTGTCCACCGGTCGCTACGGTCGGCGCGTCAGCAAGAGCCTAGGCCTAGGCTTCGTCCACCCTGGTTTACCTGCATTTCCGGTCAAAAAATCAAATTCCAGATCAGCGGCAACAGAATTGCGGTCGCCAGCGCGTTTAGGCCCATTGCCAGACCGGAAAATGCACCGGCGATTTCATTGATCTGAAATGCACGGGCCGTGCCAATTCCGTGGCTGGCCGTGCCAATCGCCAAGCCACGGGCTGCCCAATCCTTGACCCCTATTAGATTGAGAACGATCGGCCCCAACATCGCCCCCAGGATTCCGGTCAGAATAACCAGCACCGCGGTCAGAGATGGCAGACCGCCCAACTGTTCCGAGATTCCCATCGCCACCGGCGCAGTCACGGATTTTGGTGCCAGAGATATCAGAGCATCACGCGACCCATCGAGAATATAGCCTATCCCGATTGCCGAAATGATCGCGGTGAGGGAGCCCGCAAGAATGCTGGCAAGAATGGCCAGCGCCGACTGCCGCACCTTCTCGAGCTGCCGATACAACGGCACTGCGAGCGCAACGGTCGCCGCGCCAAGCAGGAAATGAACGAACTGCGCGCCATCGAAATAGTCCCGATAGCTCGTTCCGGTCGCAAGAAGGAAAGCGACTACCAGGATCACGGCAATCAGAACAGGGTTCAGTACCGGGTTGAGCTTACCCTTGGTATAGACCCATGTGCCCAACTGGAACGCGACCAGCGTCAAGGTCAGATGCAGCAGCGGGCTTGCACTGAGATACACCCATATGTCGCGGAGATCGCCCATCTAACGCTTCCCGTCCGAAGAAGATCCATCCGGCCCGGCTACGCGCCGACCAAGCCAGGTCATCATCAGTCCCGTCACGGCGATGGTCAGCACCGTGCTCACGACGAGGGCGACGCCAATCGGCACCCAGTCATCTCCCAACAATCTGAAGTGCAGCATCACCCCGACACCCGCGGGGACAAACAACAAGGAGAGATGACCGAGCAGGCCATCGGCGGTTCGGGCAAGATTTGCCGGGATGGAGCCGCGCGCCAGCAGAAAACAAAACAGCAGCACCATGCCGATGACGGGCCCCGGCACTGAAATCTGCAAGGCCTTCGTCGCCAGCTCACCGGCCAGTTGGCAGCCCAGTATGAGGGTAAGATAGTTGAGCATCGAATTCCGCCTCACGGGAAAATCCGCAGCCAACAGACAGCCAAGACCGCGATGGGTCAAGCGGGTTGATTTCCGAATGAACGACCGCTCCCCCTCACCCCTCCGTCGCGCGCAGGCTTTCGTACGAGACCATCACATGCGCCTGGTAGGCCGGGCGGTCGCGCAGGCGCGCGTAGTAGGCTTCGACGTTGGGCAGGCTGGGGCGCTCGATTTCCATGTCGAAATAGCGGTAGAGGGTAGAGCCGATGGGAATGTCGCCCATGGTTAGGGTCTCGCCGGTGACGTAGGGGTGCTTGGCCAGATACGCGTCGAGGATGCGCAGGCGCTCGCCGCAGCGCGCCGCCATTGCCGCGTTCGCCGCCGCATCGCGCTTTGACGGCGGCGTGCGCACCAGGCCCCAGAACAGATCGATCCAGTCGCGATAGAAGGACGCCTGCATCCAGTCCATCCATTGGTGCGCGGCGGCGCGGCGGGGCCAGTCGTCGGGGTACATCGTTCCGGCGCCGTAGCGGGTGCACAGGTAGCTGACGATGGCGTTCGATTCCCAGACGATCAGGCCGTCGTCGTCGATGGTCGGGATCGTCCGGTTCGGGTTCATGGCCGCGAATTCGGGCGTATCCAGACCGCCGTACGGGCCGCCCGCGTCGATGCGCTGGTGCGGCAGGCCCAGCTCGCCCACCGCCCACATGGCCTTCTGCACGTTGCTGGATGTCGCCCGCCCCCAAATTGTCAGCATCAAAGCCTCCGCGGTCCAGACAATGGCGCCACTATAGCGGCCGAACCGCCGGGGCGCTTGCCCATTCGCCCGGCGCGAATTAGGGTCCGCCGATGTCGAATCTCTTGCAGGAAATGCTGGCCGAGCGGCCGTGGCTGTTGGCCGACGGGGCCACGGGGACCAACTTCTTTGCTGCTGGGCTGGAGGCGGGTGCGGCGCCCGAGCTGTGGAACCTGGAACAGCCGGAGAAGGTGCTGGCCCAGTACAAATCGTTCATCGACGCCGGCTCCGACATCATTTTGACCAACACCTTCGGCGGTACGCGCTATCGCCTGAAGCTGCACGGCGCGGACGACAAAGTGGCCGAGATCAACATCGCCGCTGCGCGCTTGGCCCGACAGGCGGCGGACGAGGCCGCCGACGAAACTGGCCGCAAGATCGTCGTCGCCGGCTCCATGGGCCCGACCGGCGAGCTGTTCATGCCGCTGGGTCCCCTCTCGATGGTCGAGGGCACCGCTGCCTTCGCCGAGCAGGCGCATGCCCTGGCCGAGGGTGGCGTCGACGTTTTGTGGATCGAGACTCTGTATGCCTTCGACGAACTCACCGCCGCGGTAACCGGCGCCCGCGCCACAGGCCTGCCGCTCGTGTGCACCATGAGCTTTGATACCGCCGGCCGCACCATGATGGGCATTAGCGGCCCGCAGTTGGCGGAGAAGGCGCACGAGATGTCCCCGCACCCGCTGGCCATCGGCGCGAATTGCGGCATCGGCCCGTCCGAGTTACTCGCCGTGCTGGTGCAGATGAAGGCCGCCCTGGGGCCGGATGATATCCTGGTCGCAAAAAGCAACTGCGGCGTACCGGAATTCGTCGGCGGCGAAATCCAATACCAAGGCACGCCTGAGCTGATGGCCGACTATGCCCGCATGGCCGTCGACGCCGGCGCGCGGATCATCGGCGGCTGCTGCGGCACCGCACCGGAGCACCTGCGCGCCATGCGCACGGCCTTGGAGGCGCACACCCCCGGCCCGGCCCCCGATTTGGATGCCATCGTCAGCCGCCTGGGGCAAATTTCCAGTGGCGCGCAGCAACAGCTTGGCGGCGCTGCTGCACGGGCAGGCGGAGAACGCCGCGGACGGCGCAGGCGCTAGTCTTTAAGCGCCGAGAACACGGCTCACCCCCCACCCCAACCCTCCCCCACAAGGGGGGAGGGAAAGTATAGTCGGCGCAACTACTTACTCCCTCCCCCTCGATGGGGGAGGGTTGGGGTGGGGGTGACTATTCTTTTGCGTCATAGCCGGTCGAGCAGGTCCTCCAGCTCAACAATGCTCTCTAGCACGTGGTCGGCATGGGCGCTTAAGTCGGCGTGTTCGCCGGTGCCGGTGAGGACGCCGACCACCAAGCCGACGCCGGCGCTGCGGCCCATGTGCAGATCGTGCAGGTTGTCGCCGACCACCGCCACCTCGGCCGCGCGTAGGCCGGTGGCGGCACAAAAGCCGTGCACGATCTCCGGATCGGGCTTGCTGCCGTGGCCGCTGTCGTAGCCGGAGATAAAGTCCAGAAGGTCGAGCACCGCGAACGGGGCCAAGGTCACGTCGACCCCACGCCGGCTGTCGCTAGTGGCCACGCCGAGCTTCAGCCCCCGCCCCTTGAGTCGGAGAAACAGCGGCGCCAAATCGGCAACCGCCACCGCGGTGGTCGCGCTTTCGCTTTCAAAGATGCGGTCAAGCAGCACCGTTAACTCGGCATGCGACCAACCGGCCACATGCGGTTGCCATGCTTCGGCGATTTCCGGCGCAGTGCCCGCAGCCAGAACGTGGTTGGCGGCGATGCGTTCGCGCGCTGGATCGTAACCACCAGCGATCAGCAGACGCTCGGCCAGCACCGCGTCGCCACGCGCCGCCGCCAATGCCGCCGCCTTATTCGCCGGCATCCAGGTCGCGCCATAATCCAGTAGCGTGCCGTCCTTGTCGAAAAGGACGCCCTTGATGGTCACGGTCGCCCCTGCCCGGCTTCGCCCGTTGCTGCGGCAATGTCCGTTTGGCGCAGGATGCCGCGAAAGATTTCCTCGTCGCCGCAGACACCGACCAGTCGGCCATCCTCCACCAGCGCCACCGGGTGGCCACTGGCCTGGCGCAACTCGATGGCCGCGCGCATGGACATATCCGTCGGTGCCGCGATCAACGCGGTGGGGCCGTTGGCGAGACGTTCGGTCAGGTCGCCGCCGTTCGCCGGATCATAGTGCAGAACCTCGCCCGCGCGACCGTCCAGGGTCACGCTCACCGGCCGGCCGGCGGCATCCAGGCTGACCCGGAACCGTCCGGCGCTATCCAGTAGAACCGCATCCCCGTCGCGGCGCAAATCCTCGACTGGCGTCATCAGCGAGCCGCCACGCAGCACGTTGAGCGGATTCATGTGTGCTACGAACTCCGCCACGTAAGCATTTGCCGGCTTGAGGACAATCTCCTCGGGCTCGCCGTATTGTACGATGCGGCCGCCTTCCATGATGGCGATATGGGTGCCGATCTTCAGGGCCTCGTCCAGATCGTGGCTGACGAAGATGATGGTCTTCTTCAGGCTGCGCTGCAGGTCCAGCAGTTCGTCCTGCAGATGGTCGCGGATCAACGGATCGAGGGCCGAGAACGGCTCGTCCATCAGCAGGATGTCGGCATCGGTGGCGAAGGCCCGCGCCAAGCCGACGCGCTGCTGCATGCCGCCCGACAGCTCGTGCGCGAACTTGTCTTTCCATTCATCCAAGCTGACCAGCTTCAGCTTCTCGGCGACAATTCGGTCACGCTCGGCCTTGCCCATGCCGCTCAGCTCAAGGCCGAGGCCCACGTTCTCCGCCACCGTGCGCCAGGGCAGCAAGGCGAATTGCTGGAAAACCATGGCGATGCGGTTCATGCGCAAACGGCGCAAGGTGCCGGCGTCACAGCTCGCGACATCAACCACCGCATCGCCGTCATGCACCAGGACCTCGCCACGGCTGACTTTGTTGAGGCCGTTGACGCAGCGCAGCAGGGTCGATTTGCCCGAGCCGGACAAGCCCATGAGCACGCAAATCTCACCCTCTTCGATAGCGATTGAAGCATCGGCGACACCGACCACATGGTCGGTCTGTGCCAGGATCGCCGGCCGGTCCTCGCCGGCATCGAGCAACGCCAGCGCCGCCGCCGGGTCCTTACCGAAGACGACGTCGACGTTGCGGAATTCGACCGCCGGCACCGGCCGCTATCCGCCGTCGCCCGCACCGCGGCGCTTGCAGACGCGGTCGAGCAGAATGGCGACGATGACGATGGCCAGCCCCGCCTCGAATCCCTTGGCGATGTTGACCGTGTTCANGGCGCGGACCACCGGCTTGCCCAANCCNTCNGCNCCCACCAGAGCAGCGATCACCACCATGGAGAGCGAAAGCATGATGCATTGCGTCAGGCCGGCCATGATGGTCGGCATGGCATGCGGCAACTCGACCTTCCAGAGAAGCTGTCGCTTGGTGGCGCCGAAGGACTCGCCGGCCTCGATCAACGGCTGCGGCACGGCGGAGATGCCCAAATAGGTGAGACGGATCGGCGCCGGAATGGCGAAAATCACGGTCGAAATCAATCCGGGCACCACACCCAGACCGAAAAGTATCAAGGTCGGAATAAGATAAACGAACGTCGGAATTGTCTGCATCAAATCCAGGACCGGACGGATCGCCGTATAGAGCCAGGGCCGGTGCGCCGCGGCGATACCCACCGGCACCCCCACCGCCAGGCAGACGAAGGTGGCAAAGACTACCAGGGCCAGGGTCTCGGTTGTCTCTTGCCAATAGCCCAGATTAATAACCAGCAGCAACGAGCCCAGGATCGCCGCCGCCAACTTCCACGAGCGATGCAGCCAGCCCGCCAACGCGGCAAAGAGCACGACCAACAGCAGTGGCGGCATCCACTGCATGATGTCGATCAAGCCAACGATAAGAAAACCGAGAACGTCCGAGATGAGGTCGAAGAACCAGGCCGCGTGGTCATTCAGCAGCTCGACCAGCGAATTAATCCAGGCCCCTAGGGGGACCTTGTTGTCGGTCAGCCAATCCATCGAGCCACCCTCTCCGTAGTCGGCGCGGCGTGGACGGCCGGGTGGCCCATCGCCACCCGGCCGATCAACGCGTCAGAC
>JGI24023J19991_10000567_pt1 | contig 28689 bp, 26 predicted proteins | sample Cruoilmetagenom1_FD_19991 | JGI IMG/M metagenome (IMG submission 19991) | reverse complement strand
CTTCATCTAATCTAAGATCGGCATTAAGAAGCTTTGCCCTGTCCTCTATAGATCGAAGAACAACGGTATTGCTATCCATACCAATACCATCATCCTTATAGCGAATTATCAGAAAGGGTGCCGATTCAACCATGTTTAATCTAATATTTTCTGCATTTGAATGTTTTAATGCATTCTGAAATAATTCCTGTATAACTCTAAAAATTATTTTGGGATAATAATCCGGATATAATTCATTATGAAAATCAGAAAGCGTATACTCAACCCTTATTCTGGAAATAGTAGAAAACTGGGAAATAAGTTCCTCTACACTTGCAGTAAATTGTCCAGTGGAAAATTCCGGTATCTTTAAATTATGAGATAAATTTCTTACACTGTCTATTATAGGGTCAATATCTTTACTTAAAATAGAATTATTTTCAATTAATTTTAATTTTAAAAACACAAGCATTTGACCAATATCATCATGAAGTTCCGAAGAAAGAAGATTATAGATTCTATTTTCAGATTCTGAAATATTTTTTGCAAGTTCCAGTTGATACTCATGACTACGCTTTTCTTTATCAATCCGAACAGATGCAGCAATAAAAAGTAAAAGAAGAATTGCCACAATTAAAAGTAATAGGATAAATAATATACTAAGAGCCCTTTTCTGTTCTCTGGAAGCTTCCTGGATATACGACCTTATTTGACTTATACTATTTTGCAAAATAAGATACTCTTTCTTTGAAAAAATAATACTATCATCAGCACTCTGCATAAGCTTAATCTCTACCAAAGAACACAAATTGTCTACAGTGGTAACACCGGTATCTGATAATATCATTTTATAACGTAAAATACCATTATCCAGCATATTTACCAGACTTACTGCATATATCTTATCCAAACTCCTTGAATCATTATTTTTATCAACCTCACATAACGTTACCAGATCAATTTCAATTTTATATACATCATGTAATAATATTTCAAAAATACTGGAGCTTCGTAAAGCTGAAAAAAATATAAAAGCAATTAGAATAATAAGCAGAACAGATCCCAAAATACCTGCTATTATCTGCCTGAATTTAATAATTTTTAATTTTATTTGCAACTTCAACTCCTGACTACTATAATTACACAGAAGGAGATATTTGTGAATCGCAAATTATTAAGAATTATAAATCAACCCTCGATCCCTACAACAATAATAGCTGTACTCATCTCTGTAGTTTTGAACGGATTAATTAACTATGCAGGTGATAAACTGGGAATACCCCTTTTTCTTGATTCTATTTTTACTGCTGTTGCTGCAGCCCTGTTTGGAATTATCCCAGGTATTCTAACCGGTCTTTTTACAAATATTTTTCAGGAAATCCTTCGAGGTTTTCCAATGTACCTATATCCATTTGCTATTGTAAATATGGCAACAGGGCTCCTGGTAGGAATTCTTGTAAAGAGAGGCTACTTTAAAACCTTTTTTGGTGTTTTCCTGATTATTATCTATACTGCCCTTGTTAATGCATTCCTTGGAGCACTTATAGTAACAATTGTATTTGGAGGTATTACAAATGAAGAAGTCGACTATATTGTAAGAGTTATTCTTATGACCGGACAATCTGTTTTTTCATCTGCATTTATTGCCCGTATCTTCATCAATCTGGTAGACAAGGGAATAGCTGTTCTTGCTGCATATTTTATATATGTAAAAGTAAAACAGAAGGAGCCATTGCAGTAAAATAATGCTTGAACCATGATTATAAAATATATTAATTTATGTTAAGCTTCATACAGCCTGATTGCAACCAAAGGAGTTAAGTTATGGCCAAAAATAAAAATCTTTATAAACTGGATGATGTCTTCATAGTTATATCATATCTGCTGATTCTCCCTCTCTTATACATATTTAAACCAGTATTATCCTATATTATCTATGATGCGAAAAATGCCCAGGAAGTTTTTCTGCAATTTGTTCAATCACAGATTGTAATTATTTCAATATTACTTGGTTCCAGTATATTTCTTCAAATATTGGGTCGTATAATTCGACAAGAAGAAAAAGTTCTGGTTAAAATTCTGGATATTGTAGTTATGTATAAGACAATTTCTATAAATCAGCTTCAACATACCCTGGATATGAATAAACCCAAAGTAGAAAAATATATAAAAAAACTATCAAATATAGGCCGTCTGAATATTGCATATGACGGCACCTATGTAAAATTGGAACTCAATACCCGTACAGACGCGATGTATCGCGTCTCTTCCGAAAAAGATCATTCTTCTGATTTTCAACAGGAAGAAAATACGATATCATCCAAAGATGATCTTCAGAATATTTTGTCAAAAATCCAGGAATCACAGAAGGGAGATCACACAACTGGTAAAAAATTTAATGTGGTTCTGTTTATTGTTTTATTTATCGCCTTCTGGCCCATTGCCTTCATCTATGCAGCCAGTTATTACATGAAATCTCAAAAAGGTAATGTTATTGAAGAAAGATTAAAAACCCGCCTGAAAAACATGTAATGTGGATTATTGTTAAAAATACCTGGCCATTGCCTTTTCCATCTCTTCGGGAATCATTCGTGGTTTGCCTGATGAGGTATCTATAAATGCCAGCTTTGTTTCACCAGTATTAATTAGTACTTTTTCTTCATTAAATATTTCGTAGTTAAATATAATTTTAAATCCAGGTTTCTTTTTTATAATAACCNTAACTGTTAATAGTTCATCATATCTACCTGGAACCAGGTATTTGNTACAATTTTCCATTACCGGCATAATTACACCACTATCCTCTATATCCCGATAACTTAATCCAAGCTGTCTTAAGCTCTCTACTCTGGCAACCTCATAGTAGGCAGCATAGTTACCATAATAGACATATCCCATACGATCTGTTTCTGCATAGCGCACTCTAATTTGTGTTTCTGATTTGTACATATGTAATCTCTGTCTCCTTATAACTCACGTAGAGGGCAGCCACCAGGGAACCTATCGGTTTCCCCGGGACTGCCCCTACTCATTAAATTACGCTTGATTTCCTGTTTAAGCTGGGTAATAATACATAACAGGAGANTTAAATGGAATACCGAATTTTAATAATTAATCCTGGATCAACTTCAACAAAATATGCCGTTTTCGATGGTACAAATGAGAAAATAATAAAAACAATAAGACACAATCATCAGGATCTTGAAAAATACTCAAGCATAGGAGATCAGTTCGATTTCCGATCAAGGCTTATAGAAACAGGACTTAAAGAATCTGGTATTGATATTTCATCCTTGGATTGCGTTATCGGGAGGGGAGGATTACTCGAATCTATTCCTGGTGGAGTATGGAAAGTTAATTCAGATATGATAAAGGATTTAAAAGAAGCAAAAAGGGGTGAGCATGCTTCCAACCTTGGTGGTATTATAGCTTTTAGTATTGCAGAAAAAGCAAATGTTCCAAGTTTTATTGCTGATCCTGTGGTCGTAGATGAGATGATTGATTATGCAAGACTTTCCGGTCACCCGGAACTTCCCCGGCTCTCAATCTTTCATGCTCTTAACCAAAAGGCAACAGCAAGAAGAGCTTCTGAGGAATTGGGTAAAGCATATGAAGAGTGCAGTTTAATTGTAGCACATATGGGTGGAGGAGTATCGGTTGGAGCCCACTTAAATGGTCGGGTTATAGACGTTAACAACGCCCTGAACGGTGAAGGCCCCTTCTCCCCGGAAAGAAGCGGGACACTTCCGGCAGGGCAGTTGGTGGAATTATGTTTTTCAGGAGAATATACTAAAAAAGAAATTCTGAAAAAATTAAAAGGCAATGGAGGCTTAAAAGCTTATCTGGGTACAGCCGACGGTTCCGATATAGAGAAAAAGATAACTGCTGGTGATAAAAATGCAGAACTAATATACAATGCCATGGCTTACCAGGTTGCAAAAGAAATTGGTGCCCTTGCAACTGTACTAAAAGGGAATGTTGATGGAATTATACTTACAGGCGGTCTTGCACACAGCAATTTACTGGTAGCAGAAATAGAAGAACGGATAAATTTCATCGGAAAAGTATTTATTTACCCGGGAGAAGATGAAATCGAAGCACTTAGAGATGCAGCAATCAGAGCTATTAGCGGGAAAGAAATACCAAAGAAATATATATGCCAAAAATAACTATACTCACAACAGGTGGAACTATAGATAAAACCTATAATGAGCATAAGGGAAGTCTTCTTAACGACAAGACAATGATAGAGGAAATTCTTTCAATGCTCCGGATGCCTGATCTATATATTAAATATGTTCATGTTATGAACAAAGATTCCCTGGATATGACAAAAGAGGATAGAAAACAAATACTTGATGCTGTATCTTCTTCAAAACCCCTCTCAGATGCAATCTTAATTATTCATGGCACAGATACTCTTTCAGTTACAGGAGAATATTTATATAAAAACATCTCAAATTTAGATATCCCAATTATCCTTACAGGTGCTATGAGGCCCTATGAGTTCAGAGATTCTGATGCAACCCAAAATGTCACCGAAGCCCTGTTTGCTTCCAGATTAACGACTCCGGGAATATGGGTTGCAATGCATAATCGCCTGCTTCGTTTTCCCGGAATAATCAAGGACAGAAAAAATCTTACATTTATTCCCAATGAAAATTTTAGTGGTGTTACTTGAAATAGACTAACTAATTCCGTATTCTGGATATAGGAGATTATCAGATGCTTGTAGAAGCGGAAATTTGGACTATAGCTAAAACAGATCAAGGAAATGCTATACTTATTCGTCCCCTGGGAACAGAAATTGCTGTGCCAATCTTTATGGGTCAGCTTGAAGCCCAATCTATACTCATAGGAATGGGGAGTGTGCCTATGCCAAGGCCCCTGACACACGATCTGTTTATCAATATTTTCAAACAACTAAAAACGACTATTTTACGTATTGAGATAAATTCCCTTAAGAATGGTACATTTTTTGCCAGAATAATATTAAAAAATGGGAAAAATGAATTAACCATTGATTGCAGACCTTCAGATGCACTGGGACTAGCAGTTAGAAAAAAATGCCAGATATTTATTGATGAAGAGATTATTGATGAAGCAGGTATCCCGGTAAGTTCAATAACAAATAAAACTGTAGAAACAAATAACGAATTAAAAAAAACAGAGATAAAAATGCTAAAACTGGAACTTGAAAAAGTCGTAGAAATTGAAGATTATGAAGAGGCAGCAAGAATAAGAGATAGAATAACTAAACTGGAAAATGATATCTAATAATCATATTTCAGAAAGAATAAAAAATATCTACTTGAGGGATCTATGAGAATTAAAATTAATAATAATGCAGGAATTAGTGTAGATAAAAATTTTGAAATAAGTTTTTCTGATGCTGCTGATATTTCAGGTAAAATTAATAAATATCTGGAAAAAACTAAGCAAAAAGAAAATACAACTGCAGCTGGTGTATATGCTGTAAATTTAATTGGACAGATTTTCGAGCATATATTTTCCAATTATCTCAAAAATAAAAACTCTGAACTGTTTAACAGAACAAAAGAATATACAGATCTACAAATTGGTAAATCAAAAACGGATAAAGTAATAGATTTCTTTTCCAACAACTTTCCTCCCAATGGAAACATTATAGAAGAATTATTTGTGCTGCGTTTGACAAACGAAAATCCAGCATGTTCTAATTATAAAGTTATTTTTGAGGAAGCTGATCTTGTAAAAAACACTGCTTACATTGAGATGCTTAACTTAAGTTATGATTTTCTAAAAAATATTAAGGGCCCGGGAACAGGAGAATTAAATATAATTGACTTCCTGAAGGCACCGATGAAGGCTCATCCCGAAAATCTGATGGATCAGCTTTCCTATATGTCCAAAAACTGGGGGACATTGTTAGGTGATAAATTCCAGCTGCTTTTAAGGGGAATAGACTTCTTAAAGGAAGAGAGTAAACCGCATTTCCCACCTGGTCCTGGACCAATGGAAGCTTACAATTACGAATATGGAGATGGAAGCCCTGAAGGATTCAGTAAGGATTCAAATTGGATGCCAAATGTAGTTATGCTGGCAAAAAGTACTCTGGTCTGGCTGGATCAACTCTCAAAAAAATATAAAACTTCAATCACACGATTAGATCAGATACCTGATGAAGAGCTCGATTTAATATCTTCCAGAGGTTTCTCTTCTTTATGGCTTATCGGTTTGTGGGAAAGGAGCACTGCTTCCAAACAAATAAAACGTACCTGCGGAAACCCGGAAGCAGAATCTTCCGCATATTCACTAAAGCGATATGAAATTGCTGATGAACTTGGAGGTTGGCAATCCCTGTACAATCTTAAACATAGATGCAACGAAAGAGGCATTCGTCTTGCAAGTGATATGGTTCCAAACCATACAGGCATAGATTCTGACTGGGTAAATGAACATCCTGACTGGTTTTTACAATTGCCATATTCTCCATACCCCAACTACAGCTATACCGGTCAAAACCTTTCTTCCAATCAGGATATTGGCATATATCTGGAAGACCACTACTATAATCAGTCAGATGCAGCAGTTACTTTTAAAAGAGTTGATTTACGTAGTGGTGAAGAACGTCATATTTACCATGGAAATGACGGAACCTCTATGCCGTGGAATGACACAGCACAACTTGACTACCTGAATCCGGAAACAAGAGAAGCAATTATCCAAACAATTCTTCATGTGGCAAGGAATTTCCCTGTTATACGCTTTGATGCAGCAATGACACTGGCAAAAAAACATATACAAAGATTATGGTTTCCTGAACCAGGTTCCGGAGGCGATATCCCTACCAGATCAGAGAGAGGGCTAAGTAGAGAAGACTTCAACAAAGCTATACCTATTGAATTCTGGAGAGATGTTGTTGACAGATTAAAAGAGGAAGCTCCTGATACCCTTTTACTGGCAGAAGCATTCTGGATGATGGAAGGTTATTTTGTTAAGAATCTTGGAATGCACAGGGTATATAACAGTGCCTTTATGAATATGCTTAAAATGGAAGAAAACCAGAAGTATAAAGATACTATAAAAAATACTCTTAATTTTGATCCTGAAATACTTAAGAGATTTGTAAACTTTATGAATAATCCGGATGAAGAAACAGCTGCTGAGCAGTTTGGAATGGGTGATAAATATTTTGGTATTTGTACAATGCTTTCTACAATGCCCGGCCTTCCAATGTTTGGACATGGACAGATTGAAGGATTTAAAGAAAAGTATGGTATGGAGTATAGAAAGGCTTATTACAATGAAATACCTGATACTAATTTTATAGATCGACATAATAGAGAAATTTTCCCTCTTATTAAAAAAAGATACCTTTTTTCTGAATCAGAAAATTTTCAACTTTACGATCTTTTCAACCAGGGAGGACATATAAATGAAAATGTATTTGCCTGGTCAAATAGTACCAATAATGAAAATGCAATTGTATTCTTCAATAATTCATTCAATTCAGCTTCAGGCTGGATAAATACTGCTGCTGCAAAACTGAACCAGAGGGAAATTAAAGTAGGTGATGCCCTTAAACTCCAATACAGTTCCAATCATTACTGCATTTTTAGAGAACAAAGATCGGGATTATGGTTTATTAGAAATTCTCAAAATTTAGTTAATTCAGGAATATACTTACATTTAAATGGATACGAATGTCAGGTTTATATGGATTTTAAAGAAATTTATGACGAAACCGGAATTTGGGGTAAACTAGAAGCAGATCTAAACGGGAAAGGCATACCCGACATAGACAGAGCATTGAGACAATTTACTCTTAAACAGGCATCAAACAAATTGGGTGATATTTTTCAAATAGAAATTGCAAATAAACTTAAAGATCTTATCTTAAATGAGGGAAATAAATCTCATGAAATTATTAATAAACTTAATCACCTATATTCAAAATTTCTGGAAGAATTAAAATCCAGCTCATATATTGATAAGAAGGCAATGGAAAATATTATGCTATTATACTCGGAATCACTAAAATCTGTTGAAATATTGGGAAAGATGATTCAGCAGAAAGAAGATACATTGTGGTTAAAATATATTTCCAGAGGTTTTGGAATGATGCCTGAAGTATGGTCTCTTCTTCTTAGCTGGGTAACACTATTTCCGTTATCAAAACTCACATCAGATAGTAAAGAAGCTATTTTTAATACAGAATTAGTTGAATTATTGGAAGATCTAAATATAAAACAATCAATGGAAAACTTATTTGCATCATTAGGAATAGAAAAATCACATTTCTATGAACTAAATCAATTGGCACTTATTATACCTTCCCACAAAAAATGGTGTATAGAAGATCTCAAAGGAAAAAAATCACAATTTATAATGTTAAAGAAATATTTAGAATACCCGGAAATTTCTAATTTTATAGGAAGGAACTCCCATCAAAATATAGAATGGTTTAAAAGAGAAACATTCCAATTATTAACCTGGTGGGTTTTTATTTTAAATACATTAAAACTATTTTTAAATGATACAAACCAGGAATTAATTAATAGTTTTTTTGATATAACTACACAATGGCTTCAGGGAGAAGAAAAATCTGAATGCCAAATAAATCTACTTTTTAAGAGTGTAAATGAATTATGAAACACAAAATACTTATTACGGGACCTGATTCTAAACTTAAGAATAAACTTGTTGAACTGTTTCTTAGTCATGGTTCTATAGTAGCAGTTTCTACTTCCAACCATAACAATAAAACAAATTCCAAAAAAAGCAATCTTATTGAAATACCATGGAATAGTAAATCCTCCTTATCTTCAAAAAATATGGTTCTTGATTGTAATAACAAACTTAATGGTTTTGATGAAGCTTTAGCTATTCTTTCTTTAGAAAATAATAATAAATCTATTCACGAAATTTCATCTTCTGATATTGAAAATGCTGTAGACTCCAGCTTAAAGGGAAATATCTTTATTTTAAAAGAAATTATATTATATTTTCAAAAAAAAGAATCTGGTAATCTTTCTCTTATTCATAACATTGATCAAAATGAGATCCATGCTCCTCTATATGCTGTAGGTTCAGGGGGTTTAGCTGCTTTAACCAGATCACTTTTTGCTTCATATCAGAATGAAAAATTTTCCATTAATTCTTTCACTACCAATTCTGTTGAAATTAATGAATATGCAGAATTTATATTTCGGAATACTATCGAAAAAGGGAAATCCGTTCATGGGAAAAAATTTAAGTTTCAAGATAGAGGAATGCTAAAATCCTTTACTATTCAAAAGAAAAGATAATAAACCTCTCTTGTTTAAAAAATCCTATTAAGGTATGTTTTACTTATGAAAATATGGATAAAATATCTGCTTGGAATAATTTTGGGAGTAGTTCTGGGTATTTTTATATCTCCGGAAAATATTGTTTTTAAAGAAGTTATTCAATTTCTTACAGAATTAACAATAAATATTGGTCGATATACAATATTCCCAATTGTGTTTTTCTCTATTGGTTATGGAACTTTTAAACTCAAACAGGAAAAACTTGTAGGCATAATATATTTAAAAATAATTACCTATATTTTAGCTTCCAGCACCCTACTGGTACTAGTAGCAACAGGAATTGTACTCTTGTTTTCTCCTGATAGAATTCCTATTATAATAGAAAACCAGACCAGCTTTAATTTCCCTGGATATAAGAATATTCTTACTTCTATTTTCCCGATGAGCCTTTTTCAGGTTTTTTCAGAAAACAGTAATTACTTATTTCCCGTAACATTCCTTGGATTTTTTCTTGGATATAATTTTTCATTCGACAAAGTAATGACAAGACCGGCTTATCAGCTTTTTGATGCCATGTCCAGAATACTCTATCAAATTGGAAGATTTATTGTTGAAATTCTTGGTTTTGGAATGATAATTCTTGCGGCAAATTTTACAATCCAAATTATCCAGACACCACAGTTAGTTCTTTTTAAACAACTAATTATTCTTTTAACAATTAATACAGTTTTAGTTATTTTTGGTATATATCCTGCTATTATATATTTCCTTAGTGGAAAGCAGAATCCCTACAAAATAATATATGCTATTTTAGGACCTTCTCTTACTGCTGCAGCTTCGGGAAATAGTTATTTTACCCTTACAAATCTAATTTTTCATGTAAAAGAAAACCTGGGTGTACCCAGAAAAATTGGTTCTGCAACTCTACCTTTATTTACACTTTTTGGTAAGGCAGGAACCGCAGCTGCAACAAGTATAACCTTCTTTTTAATTCTAAAATCCTATTCAAGCCTATCAATTGATTTAGCAGGCATCCTTTGGATTATGCTATTCAGTATTTTAACTTCCTTCCTTGCAGGAACAGTACCAGGAATTGGTATATTGGTTTCCCTGGCAGCAATGTGTAAACTATATGGAAAAGGAATAGAAGAAGGATTTCTAATTATAGGATCTGTAGGCCCCATTTTAATTAGTTTTAGTGTTTTAATTGATACGATAACAGCCGGAGTCTCATCTTTCCTTATTTCACATCACGAAAAAGGAAACAAAGAAATCCCAACAAAGGATTTTGTGTAGGGGCAGTCCCAAAGGATCGATTTATCGACCCTTTGTGGCTGACCTCTAAAAAGATATAATCTCTCCCTAAAAAACTAATGATTCAACCATATAACGAATAGTTTTACCGTTAGGTCCATTCAGTTCTTTCTCTATTACAAAAACAAGGCCATCTTCTGAAGGAGTAAAAACTACCTGTTTAATTCTATAAGCTAATACATCTTTCCTTTTATAATCAGGAAGTCCTATTGTATAAGTCCTTGTTCTTTCAGTTTTATCTGTTACAGCTAGATTGATATGAAATGATGAACTTATATCTTCATTAGAACCAAAATTTTCCTGAACAAGGGTTACAATAAAAGAATCCCCCTTATAAAAATCCCTAAACTCAAGTCGCTCTTTAGGTTTTGCACCATTTACAAGAAGATAAACAACTCTTCCAGTTGCAACATGATTAATATCAGTTTTGTTTATAATTTCAAATGAATCTTCCAGAATTGTAAAAAGTGCTCCCAAACCTTCCTGACCTGGAAGTATTTCATCAGTGAATACCCTGCTATTGACTCCATTACTTATATATCTATTTCTAAAAACATCAATAATATAAGTTTCAGCAAAAGCCCTGGTGTCTTCTGAACTTACACCATATTGACCAAACATGAAATATTTTGAATTATTGGAAAAACCCAGATTTATATATTGTGCAATATCTCCTGAAGAAACGAATGAAGCACATAAGGAAAATACTACTAACACCACCATTTTTTTCATATTGAGATCCTCCCCTTATACATATCGAAAGGTATTCAACTCTTCTATAGCGATTTTTTATATTTCATAGTTAAAAAAAGGATTATTCTTTTGACCTTTTTGTAATTTCTCGTTTAGTATAGAAATATGAAACCACTACGTCACTATGTAATTAATTTTGCAATATACTTATCCATAATAATGCTTATTATAATATCACTGGTAATTATCTTTCTACATTATAAATATAGAGGGGACAATAACTTAGATGAATTTAATTACTTAACCCATAATTATTCACCTTTTTCAGTATTATACTTAATTTTTATCAAAAACCTTTTTGTTGTAATATCAGGTCTGATTTTACAAAATCTATTTAAAAAAATAGCATCCCCTGAAATATTCTTTTTTAATATTGCTATTCTTGCCCTTTCTTTTACTTCTTTAAGAAGTCTCATACTAATTGAAGGATTCCCGGGCTATCCTCTTTTTTTATCAGAAACAATCTCAAGATCTATTTATTTTGGTGAAATAATTACAATTTTATGCTTATTTACATCCGGATTATTTTCAACAGGTATATCATTCCAAAAACTTAAATCCTTCCTGCTCCTAATAACAATAATATCATTTATTTTGTCTTCTTCAATACCAATTAATCTATTTGAAACAAATATTATCCTATTGCAGGGAACAGGTTCAGAATATGGAATTAATATTATATTTATAATCATTCAATTTTTTGCCATATTAAACTTTTTAGTGGGAGCAATAAAAAATAACAACCACGACTATATATACCTGGCTCTTGCGGTACTCCTGGTAGCTGTAGGAAATGAGATTCTTTTTAAACTTATTCCTGATAAAATTAGTTATATGGCTGTTCTCAGTCTATTATCAGGAATTTCGCTTTTTGGATATAAAATTCATAAAATATACCAATGGACCTAACCNTTCGAGCTTTGCTATGAGCTATTTACTGAAAATTTAGATTCCCTAAAATTTGNAAAACACTCAGGGAACCGTTATANAGTCAATTAATCAACCATAACACCGGTAGCTGAGTGTTTTTGCTCCGCAAAAATGTATCGAAGCTACATTACAAGCAATGCAACAAGGCCAGTTCCAACAGGAATCAGCATATTATCCAGATCACCGGAAGGAAAAACTTCAAAGACTGTAGTTGTAACTGCAACAATTACCGCAACCCGTACTGAACCGGAAATTGATAATGTTGTAAGAAAAACAGATATCAGACAAGCTGTGGAGCCCGCATAGGTCTTACCACCGGTAAAAGGGATAAAAGACCTTCCAAAAAGCTTACCGATAATACTGGAAAACCCATCTCCAAACGCCAGGGCATAAATAGCAATAGCTGCTGCAGGTTCAGGATAAAGCATCAAAGCCATTAGAGCACCAATGGCCAGAGTTACGGGTCCAAAAACAAAACCTGTATCTCTGTTTCGGGAAGCAGCTAATGTAATTTTGGAAATTATTGATATTTCGAATCCTCTTATTCTCATGAACTCAGAATACGAATATAGGAAAATACCCAGTGCAAGGGCACCAAAAGTAAAAACAATATTAAACTTTGCCATTGTGGGTACAAAAGCAACCATCATATGTATAGACTTTCTAAAAAGCTCAGTCTTTATTTCTTTAATTGATGCAAAGCTATTAAGCACAGCAACATCGGACATATATAAACCGCCTGTTTTTATTAAACTTAGTTATAAAATACTTGCAATAAACATGCCAACTATTTTTCTAAAATTATTTTACTTATTTTCTTATACAGAAAGTAATTAAAAAACCGATATCAAATTATAATTTTAATCTTTAAAACTGTTATATTTTTTTATACATAAATTTTCATAATCTACTATGATTAATTATACTTTTAGTTATTAAATTGGCCCGTACTAAGCATAACCAAAGTACATGCTTCAACATAGGATATTCCTGAATTATTCAACAACTCTCTTAATCTACCGGATTCTGTACCAGGATTAAATATTACCCTTTCAGGCTTTAGGTTAATAATATCAGCTTCAATTCGTTCGCTCCATACCGGACTGAGATAAAGTGTCAAAGTATGTACAGGTTCTTTAATTTCTCTAAGGGTTGAAACTGTATCTAAACCTTCTACTATTGAATGTCCTGGATTTACAGGAATAACCTTATACCCGTTACTTTTAAGCTGCCTCACAGCCATATTTGAGTAACGACTTGCTTTTGGACTGGCTCCAAGAACTACTACAGCTGAAGTACTAGTCATTTTATATTCCTCTATGTTTAATAATGTTATTGAAAATAAAAAATCTATTAGCAAATGTCAATAGAAATATATCTTACTCTTTGTTATACTAATGTAAAAAGGTGGTCAACATGAAGAAAATAATAGGTATTATAATTGTTATTGCCATAATTGGTGCCGCAGGCTTCACATTCTCCAGTTATCTGGTGTCTACCAATAAAGCAGGTTACTATCAAATAAAACAGGCTGCAGTTACAGGTAATATTTCAATCCATGATAAACCGGGTATGTATGGGAAATTATTTGGAACAATTACTACCTATCAAATTTCTGATATGAACTATTTCAGCAAATCCGACCTCGAAGGAGGATCAGGAGAAGCTGCAGATACAATTCAGGTACGATTCAACGATGGAGGTACTGCAGATATTTCAGGATCAATAAAGTTCAGGCTATCTCTAAAAGAGGAAAACCAACTACTTTTACATGAAGATTTTAAATCTTATGATAAGATTCAAAGTGATCTTATTAGACAAGTTATTACTGAAGCTTTAATGCAGACAGCTACCCTCATGAAAGCAGAAGAATCATATTCAACCAGAAGATCCGAGTTTACTGCAATGGCTGAAGAACAAATTCGAAGAGGAATATTTGAAACTATTGCAGAAGAACGAATCTATACAAACCTGGAAGGAAAAGAATTCATCGAAAGGTCAGTTAAAGTAAAATATGATGATGCCGGCAATGCTATTATAAGAAAAATATCTCCTTTTGTACGTTATGACATAGAAATTCTTCAGTTCGTAATTAAGGATATTGATTTTGATGCAACAATAGACTCTCTTATTGCAAAGAAAAAGGAAGCGGAACAACAGAAGATAGTTGCCCAGGCAAATGCAGAAAGAGCTAAACAGGATGCAATTACAGCTGAAGAACAGGGTAAAGCCCAGATTGCTGTAGCTCGTGCTGCTGAGGAAGTAATAAAGATAAAAGCTGTAACACAGGCTGAAAAAGAATTTGCAGTATCAAAACTTAACAGACAAAAAGCAGAAGAAGATGCTGCGGCAAATCTTATTAGCAAGGAAGCAGAAGCTCAGGGAGCAGCGCTACTTGTTAAAGCAGGTTTAGCACCCCTGGATAAAGCAAAAATAGAAAGAGAAACATCCATTGGTGTTGCTGCAGAAATTGCCAAAATAAAACTTCCTGAGGTAATGATATTTGGATCCGGTGAAGGTTCACCCACAAATCCATTTGATGCTATAGGACTGGAAGCTTTTATGAACATTTCCGAAAAAATATCAGCATCAAAGGATCAATAGGCTAAATTATTATGGAAATACCTGTACTTATAAAAATTTTAATATCCCTCTCTATTATTCTGATTGCTAATAAAGTTATAAAAAATCTTGCAGTTTCAATTCTTGCAGGAACAGTAACTCTTGCACTATGGTCAGGTCATTCTATTTCTGAAATAGGATCTATTGCATGGGAAGAATTCTATAGCATAGATAATGCTATGCTTTCTGCAATAATCTTTCTTGTTATATGGCTTTCGTCTCAAATGGCAAAAGCAGGAATTATGGGAGATCTTGTTAATACAATAAAAGCAAAACTTTCAGTAAAAGGTGCAATTGCTGTCCTACCTGCAATTATAGGTCTTCTACCAATGCCTGGGGGAGCAATATTTTCAGCTCCACTAGTAGATGATTGTGATGAAAAATCAATAATTGACCCTGTTTTAAAAACAAAAATAAATTATTGGTTCAGACATATATGGGAATATACATGGCCTCTTTATCCAGGACTTATTTTAACATCTAATATTGTTGATTTACCTATATGGCAGCTTTTTCTTCTTGGAATACCCATGACCATTGCAGCAATAGTTACAGGATATTTTTTCCTCCTTCGAAAGGTAAAAAATCAGGACATTGTTAAACAAAAAGCTGAAAAAGGGATATTAAAACTTATCGCACCAATAGTTGTAGTTATAGTTGTTTATATAATAATTCTAATTTTCTTTCCAAAGATATCTCAAATTAGTAAATACCTACCAATGAGTCTTGGTCTGATAAGTGCAATGGTTCTTCTTCAAATTGAAAGACCATTAACTGCATCAGACTGGAAAACAGTTATTATAAATAGAAAACCTGTAATTATGGTTCTAATAGTTGTTCTGGTCAGCATCTATGGAGCATTTATAGAAGCAAGAATGCCAAATGGTGTACTTTTAATGGATCAAATGAGAATAGAACTTGATAATCTTGGTATACCTATTATTACTTTAATAATGATAATTCCTTTTGTCAGCGGACTTGCAACAGGAATAACTGTTGGTTTTGCAGGAGCATCCATTCCAATAGCAATGTCCCTTATTGGTTCAAATCCTGCATTTTATCAAATTTTATCAACAGTTTCCCTGGCCTTTTCATTCGGGTTTATGGGAGTAATGATGTCACCTGTCCATATATGCCTTATTGTTACCAATGAACATTTTAAAACAAGTCTGGCAAAGAGCTTAGCCGCTCTGTTTCCATTAATAATTTCAATGCTTATTTTTGCATTAGTATATACACAGATTATAATAAAAGCCATTTTTTCATAAAAGGATACTAAAATGAGTAATACTGAAAAAATAAAAATATCCGAAGAAAAGGAAGAATTAGATGGTATTAAAAAAGAAATTTTAAGAGAGATAGATGAGTATAACAAAGAAAGAGATCAGATAAAATCTCTGCTGGGAAAAGTAGGAGGCAAATCCTACTCAAAATTAGACACAGTTATAAATATAGTCTTTCTACTTTTAATAAGCTTCTTTTTTATAACTGAAATTACTACTCACTGGCTGCCGTCTTTTATTTCTTTGGAACTGAGTGTCCTTTTGGTATCAATTAAAATAGTCTGGATGATACATTCCCAGCATAAATTTAACCATTTTCAGTTCTGGATACTTAATTCCATTGAATACAGGATGAATCAGGTGACAAGTAAGATAAAAAAGATTGAAAAAGATATTTCTTCTCTGGAGAGTAATCTAATAAAGAATATTTAGACCGTCTCTTCCCATACAGGATTGCGTAAGGTCCCAATTCCATCAATTTCAACCTCTACTATATCCCCATGCTTAATGGGACCTATTCCATCAGGAGTTCCTGTCAAAATTATATCTCCTGCTTCTAAAGTGAAATGCTTTGATATAAATGATATCATTTTTGGAATAGTAAAAATCATATTCTTTGTGTTGGAGTTTTGAACTACTTTTCCATTTAAGCGACACCTGATATTAAGTGAGTGAGGATCAGAAATATCCCCGGACAACACCAGAACAGGACCAATAGGGCCAAAACTATCAATTGATTTTCCACGAAACCATCCTGATTTATCACACAATTGAATATTACGCATACTGACATCATTCATACAAGTATACCCCAGGACATGTTCAAGAGCCTCATCAACAGAAACGTTTTTGCACCTGTCTTTAATTATCAGGGCAAGTTCAGCTTCATAGTCAACTCGAAATTCTTTAAAATCATAATCCGTTCTTAAAAAAGCAGGGATTATGATACTGTCATCATTACCTATTAGAACATTAGGTGTTTTAGGAAACAAAACTGGTTCTGTTGGTAATTTTTTATCAAATATTTCTTTATGCAAAACAGCACTTTCTTTAACATGTTCTGAATAATTCAAGCCAAGAGCTATAATTTTTTCAGGATTCACTTCATATTTATCATCTGAGTTTAATATAGGTAGTAAAATTTTTTTCATTCCTCATTATAAACCATAAATGCAGAGTCAGACTATTGAAAAATAATACAAAATGTACTATTTTCTCTTTTGTATCTATCGTCCCTACCCTAATAACCAAACAACAGATATAGAAACTAAATAATCGGGAAGAATAATGGCAAAGGGAATTCACCATAATTGTGTGAATATAGCAAAAACAGCCTTAAACTGGCTTAATACAGATTCATCTTACTCTACAAAACCTGTCAGAATAACAATTGATGGTGTTACACCTGGTACTTATATGATTAATGTCTTATTAATTAATAGTACAGAACTCTTTATTCAGGAAATTATTTCTTCCAGTTTAAGAGGACAGGTTGTTCTTAGAAGCTGGAATATTAAAAAAACAGCAATATGGGAAATTTCGAGTCTGGAAAAATACAATATACCAGTAATGTTTAAAGACATAAAAACTGAAAGTGATGATTTTATTGAAAGAATTGGAGTTATTCTTGCAGTACAGGCAAGTAGAGGAGCATATTTTTCTGAAATTCTTGATCAATCGGATGAAATTTTAAATGTATTACTTCCATCTGATCCAATAATTGATAAAGGAAGTCTTTTAAACCGCCTAAATTTGATCCTCTCCAGATATACAGCTATTGTTGTTACATCCACTGTAGTAACCGGTGTAATAATTTTAAGCCTTATCTATGTTTTTAATATTGATAAATTTCAANGAACNATGAAATCTTCTATTGAAGAATACTCAAGTCAGGTTGATTTGAAAGTTAATNATTTTTTTACCAATACAGAAGATGAGATATCAATATTAGTAGATGATATTACCAGCAATCAGAAAAATTTTGAGTTTGACCGTCACAATTCTTACCTGAATGTTATACGTATGTCAGAAGAATTAACAAGATACCTTCCTGCAAGAAAAGAATCTTATAAATTAATTGCCGGGAATATTGCTGCAGCAGCAACATACAGTGAAATTATATATGAAAATTCCAGATTACCAACAGAAGAATATCAGGCCAGAATATTTTTAGCTACAAACAGGGAATCTGTAATACCACTTACCAGATGGCATCCTGTTTTTTCAGATATGCTTTATCCGGTAAAACTAAGCAATGAGCATAATGATGGAAAGGGATTCAGAGTTACTGATGGCTATATGACAGCGAGGGAAAATCCATTTGGCAGTGGTGGGTCTACACCACATTTTGCCGTAGACATAATTAATGTAAGTAATATTTCTTATGTAGATCATGCAGGAGAAATAATAAGAGAGGGAAATCCACCAGGAAATGTTGTAGCTGTATATCCAGGTACTGTAATTGATGAAGGTACAGATGATCGCTACGGTAATTTTATAACACTCAAACATGCGTTAAATGAACAAATAAGTGCTCTATACCCGGAAGCAACAGCATGGGCTACTTTTTATGCACATATGGAATCAGAAACTCTTCTTAAAAAAGACTTTTATATAAATGCAAATCAGACACTTGGCTTTATTGGGAATACAGGTTTCTCAACAGGTCCCCATTTGCACTTTGAAGTTAGAATTTATGAAAAAGACGGAATTTATTCTGATNATATTGGACGATTTAATAAAATCAATCCATTCCCTGCCAAATCATAGAGATTTGTAAGGGCAAGGCATGCCTTGCCCCAANCATTACATATCTAAAACACTTTCATCATAATCAGCAGGAGCTACAAACCCTAATAATTCAATACAGGTCGCAGCCAAAGAACTAATTCCCAACCCCTCTTTGAGGGTAGATGAATACTCACCTTTTCCTTCTGGATCGAAAATAATACAGGGAACAGGATTAAGAGAATGAGAGGTCTTTGCCTTTGGAGTTCCATCCTCTTTATAAATAACCTCACCTGTTTTTTTATTGTGTTCAAACATATCATCCGAGTTCCCATGATCTGCACTGATAACCATTATTCCACCTGCAGATTCAACAGCCTTTTGAAGTCTGCCAATACTTAAATCCAGAGCTTCCAGAGAGCAGATAACAGCTTCATAATTACCAGTATGCCCAACCATATCTCCATTAGGAAAATTTAATTTTATAAAATCATATTCTCCATCCTGAATAGTGTTAATAACATTATCAGTAATTTCAGCACATTTCATCCATGGTCTCTGCTCAAAAGGGAGTATATCTGATGGAATTTCAACATAAGTCTCCAGTTCTTCACTGAATTTTCCACTTTTATTTCCATTAAAAAAATATGTTATATGACCAAATTTTTGAGTTTCGCTTATTGAATATTGCTTCACACCATTGGCAGTAAGATATTCACACATAGTTCTGTCAATAGAAGGAGGTGTTACCAGATACTGTAAGGGAACATGAAGATCACCGTCATATTCCATCATACCCGCGTACTCAACATCCGGAATCCTCTTACGATCAAATCTATTAAAAGAATCTCCTTTTTCAAATGCTTCAGTAATCTCCAAAGCCCGGTCTCCCCGGAAATTAAAAAGGATAAAACTATCACCATCTTCAACAGTTCCAATAGGAGAATCATCATTGGATATAACAAAGGGAGGGATATCCTGATCTATTGCTCCCGATTCTTTTCTTAATGTTTCAATTGCCTCATGAGAGGATTGAAAAGATCTTCCTTCTCCCAAAACATGAGTTTCCCAGCCCTCTTTAACCATATTCCAGTTTGCATTGTATCTGTCCATTGTTATAACCATTCTGCCTCCACCGGAAGCTATTGCAACATCAAAACTATCTGTTTTCAGCCCTGTAAGAAACTCTTCAAAGGGATCAAAGTAATCAAATGCAGAGGTCTCACCTACATCCCTGCCATCAAGAAGAGCATGAATCCTTACACTTTTTACACCATCTTCCTTTGCTTTTATAATCATAGCCTTTAGGTGGTCAATATGAGAATGAACATTTCCATCTGAAAGTAATCCCAACAAATGAAGGGTGCTATTTTTAGATTTTACATTAGTTATTAATTTCTTCCAGACATTACCTTCAAACATCTTTCCTGTTTTTATTGAATTTGAAACCAGTTTTGCCCCCTGATCAAAAACCCGGCCACAGCCTATGGCATTATGCCCAACTTCACTGTTACCCATATCACTGTCATCCGGAAGACCTACTGCTTTTCCATGAGCTTTCAATGGAACCATGGGATTCTCTTTCATAAGTTTATCAAGAATTTCAGTATGCGCAGCAGCAAAACTATCACCTTCTTTATATTTACCAAACCCTACACCATCCATAATAACCAGGACAACAGGGCCTTTTCTTTTTTGAAACTTATTATTTATTTTTAATGCATCAACCATTTTTTTCTCCTCATAACTCCTGTATTCGGTTTTAGATACAGGATCTATTTATCATATATGTGAGGGTAGGCATAAAGCCTACCCTACATTGTATTCACTGTTAACTACTTATAGAATCCTTTGATAAACCAAATTTTTCTGTTTCTTCTTTATTCCCAATTGGTTCTACATGTATTATTACATCATATATATTTTCAATCTGATTCTGGATACAATCATGAACTTTCTTTGACATTTCATGGCCTTCTGTAACTGTAAGATTACCATCTACTTCTATATCCATATCAATAACGTACATTGTATTAATCTTTCTAATCCGGGTACGATGAGGATTCCTGACTCCATTAACACCACAGGTTGCATTAAAAACTTTATTATAAATAGTCTGATCTTCCAGGCCATCCATTAGCTCTATACTGGTTTCAAGAAAAATATCAAAGGCTACTTTCATAATCCAGACACTTACCACCAAAGCTGTAATAAGATCAAGTAAAGGCATTTTAAAAACAAATGTAAATATTAATCCTACCAAAACGCTTAAGGAAATTAATATATCATTCATCATATTTTTGGAATCAGCTAAAAGCATCGAACTATTTACTTTCTTTCCTGCTCTATACTTATAAAAAGCAAGAAACGCTTTCCCAAAAATAGAAACAACTACAAAATATATGGCATATATTTCAGGTACTGATTTATCAGCTCCAGCTGAAATACCTTTAATAGAGGAAAAAGCAAGCTGCGCACCAGCAAAAAATATAATAAATGACAAAGCCTTCGTAGCTAAGGTCTCTGCGCGACCATGTCCGTAAGGATGGCCTTCATCCGGAGGTTGATCTGCAATTTTTGATGTAACCAAAGTTACTATTGAAGTTACAATATCTGTAGCAGAATCTATACCATCTCCCAAAAGGGCAAAAGAACCACTTAAAATTCCAGCAGTAATTTTTATTATAGAAAGAAATGCATTTCCTATTATTCCAACCCAGGAAGCCTTCTGAATAACTTTGGTTCGAACACTTAGTATATTAGCTTTATTTCTATCATCAGACACTAAATTCTCCTGGTTTTTCCTTTAAGCCAAACTCTCTCTGATTCATCCAGAAGAGGAGCAAGTGTACTATAAACTTTATTATGATAATTATTAACCCACTCTTTCTGAAACTCTGTCATCATACTAAAATCAATCAAATCTAATTCAAGAGGGCATAGTGAAAGTGTTTCAAACTCGAGAAAATTTTCAGTTTTTCCAATATCACTCTTTACTGCTAAAATTAAATTTTCAATTCGTATTCCATATTTATTTTCCAGATATATTCCCGGTTCATTGGATGTTATCATGCCCTCTCTGATTGCAATATCCACAGCTTTTTGGCTTATTGTCTGAGGACCTTCATGTACATTGAGAAAAAAACCAACTCCATGACCAGTACCATGGCCATAGTTTCTTCCCTCATCCCAAAGAGCCTTTCTTGCAAGCATATCAAGCTGAACCCCCTTGGTTCCTTCGGGGAATTTAATTAAAGCAAGATCTATATGACCTTTAAGAACAAGGGTATAATCATGAATAACTTCAGAATCAATATCCCCGGATACTAAAATCCTTGTAATATCTGTGGTACCATCGAGATACTGTCCTCCTGAATCAAGAAGAAGAACTCCTGGAGAACTGAGAGTATGGGCACTTTCCTTTTTTGCAGAATAGTGAATTATTGCACCATGATCATTAAACCCTGCTATTGTGGCAAAGCTTAATCCCATAAAACCATCCTGACTTCCTCTAAAAACTGCCAGTTTATCGGCAATATCCACCTCATTATAATTACCACTGGACCAGTTTTCTTCCAGCCATATCATAAATTTTACTAAAGCTGCACCATCCTTTTTCATAGCATTTTTTACAGAAGAAATTTCCACTTCATTTTTAACTGCTCTCATTCCTATAGAAATATCTTTTTCATAAATCTTTTCCCAGGTATTTGTAAAGAGATCGTTTATACCAATACTGGAAGATTCAGGATCAAGATTAATCCTGCCGAAAGGAAGGGAAAGAACGTGTTTTTTTAGTTCTTTATAAGATTTGATAGTTATACTTTCAGCTNCTAATTGTTTCNTAAGATCCAAACTTATTTGNCCTTCATTGATATAAAGATACAAAGATCCCTTCCCAATAAGAAGATAACTTAAAAAAAGAGGATTAAAACTTATATCANTACCCCTCAGATTAAGAATCCATGCTATATCAGATAAAGAAGATATAAAAGACCAGTCCAGTTTTTTATTTTTCATCCACTTCCTGATATCAGATATTTTATCTTCTCTGGTTTTGCCAGTATACTTAAAGTCAAGCTGGAAAACCGGTTTACCCGGGAAATCAGGTCTATCAATCCACACATCATCAAGAAAATCCCTTGTACCTGTAAAACTTAATCCAGTACCTGCAAGTTCCATTTCAATATTTTTTCTATTTTCTATAGAAGTAGTCCACTCATTACTACCTATAATTGAACCTGTAGGCAGTTCACTAATAAGCCATTCCAGGTAACTGGGAACATCCGGTAAGCCAACTTTAAAAAGTTCAATCTCTGTATCATTCAGTTCAGAAGCTCCCTGCAAATGGTACCTGGAATCAGTCCACAACCCTGCTTTATCTGCAGTTACAACAACGAGTCCTGCAGAACCTGTAAATGAGGAGATCCACTTTCTTGTTGCCCATCGTTCTGCAGTATATTCACTTTGATGAGGATCACTTCCACCAATGATATATGCATCCAGACCTTCTTTTGCCATAATTTCTCTTAATTTATTTATACGCTCATTAATCACTTTATTCTCCCCTTGATCCATTCAGTCTTTTTTCATTTTTGATTTTTTTGGGATTTATTACCCTGAGTTCCTCTAAAATCATAGCTACAGCTGGACAAATAGTAGAATTTGTTAATGTTATGTCAAAAAGTTTATGCATATTTTTACTATCGGTATGAGGGTATTCTCTACATGCTTTTGGTCTTACATCATATATAAGACAGTAATTATCACTACCCAGAAATGGACAAGGCATGGTTTTTAAAAACCCAGTCACCATCTTCATCACGACGAAGATAGTTTGCTTCAAATACAGCTGGTTTCATTCTCAAGGATTTGGATATTCTCTCAATATCTCTGTCTAAAAGCATTGGACCCGTTGTAATACAACAGTTGGCACAAGTCAGACAATCAACCTTTTCAAAGACCTTCTCATGGTAATCCTGAAAAAGTGTATCCAGGCCCTTTCTCTTTAAATGTTTCAACATTCTTGTATTATCAGGAATGTCAATTTTAGCCTGTTCAAGTAACTCTTTATAATCATCTGTCACAATAGTTATTTTAACCTTTTAATATCAATAGATTTTTATTCACTATAGTTTGATTTGTCCACTTATATAAGGTGTTATTATGCTGTTTCTGACTTGAATTTGTAAATACTATGTTGTATTTCTAATGTATAGGAGTCAACTATGGAATTTTCACGATCAGCAGGAGTTCTACTCCATCCAACATCTCTTCCTTCAGATTATTGTATTGGCGAACTTGGTTCAGAAGCCTTTAACTTTGTTGATTATCTTGTAAAATCAGGAATAAGTCTTTGGCAGATACTGCCCCTGGGTCCTACAGGATACGGTAATTCCCCTTATGCAGCCCTGTCCTCCTTTGGGGGTAACCCATTTCTCATAAGCCTGGAAAAATTAAACACAGATGGCTATATAACAAAAGAAGATCTGGAGACCTACCCTGGTTCTGAATCAGAAAAAGTTGATTATAACCTTGTTACAAACTGGAAACTCCCTTTACTGGAAAAAGCGGCTCAAAATTTTTTAAATACAGCATCTGAGTCTATCAAAAAAGACTTTTATAGTTTTTGTAATGATAATTCAGAATGGCTTAATGACTTTACACTTTTTGTAACAATTAAAGAGCATTATGACAGAAAAGCACAGGAAGAAAACGCACCAGATTCCAGGTGGAACTATTACTGGGACAGAAAAATCATTCTTAAACAGAAAAAAGCAGAAACCCAATGGTTAGAAAAATATAAAAATCAGATTGAAATAAAAAAAGTACTGCAGTATTTCTTTTTTGCTCAATGGATGAGTCTTAAAAAATATGCAAATAATAAAGGTATAAGTATTATTGGCGATATTCCCATATACGTTGCTGCCTGCAGCTCTGATCTGTGGGGGAACAGAAAGATGTTCCATGTAGATAAAAATGGGCATCAGACTGTTGTGGCTGGTGTTCCTCCGGATTACTTCAGTTCTACAGGTCAATTATGGGGAAATCCAATCTATAATTGGAAAGAACATGAATCAGATGGATTTAAATGGTGGATAAAGAGGATTGAAGGGACTCTGAAGCTTGTGGATATAGTTCGTATTGATCATTTTATTGGACTTGAATCTTATTGGGAAGTTCCAGCCGATGCTCCTACTGCAGAAACGGGTAAATGGGTCAATGCTCCTGGACGGAAAATGTTTGAAAGCCTGAAGAAAAAACTTGGTAATCTTCCAATAATTGCAGAAGATCTTGGTGTTCTTACTCCTGCTGTTGCAGCCTTACGGGATGATTTTGGGTTTCCGGGAATGAAAATACTTCAGTTTGCATTTACATTTGATAATGAAGGAAAGCAGGATAATAAAAACATATTTCTCCCATTTAACTATACCACCAATTCAGTTGTTTATACAGGAACACACGACAATGATACAACAAGAGGTTGGTATAACTCTATAAGTGANAGAGAAAAGGATCTTGTACGTAGATATCTTGCCAGATCTGGTGATGATATTGTATGGGATCTTATAAGAGAAGCTCTCTCCTCNGTATCANACTATGCAGTAATCCCGTTACAGGATATTTTAAATCTTGATACAAAATCAAGNATGAATACTCCATCCACCNTGGGTAATTCAAACTGGTCATGGAGGATGAATAAAAATGATATGGCAGATTTTATTGCCGATCGCTTAAANGGTCTCGTAGAACTTTATGGAAGATAGAAAAAGGATTATTGCTAATCATTATGAACCTCTGCTGAATAAATATTCCAAAGGATATGAAATACTCGATTGGGAGAGTCTGGACAGCCAGATTAAAAGATTTGAAGTTCTTACTAATAATGTAGATCTAACCGGAAAAAAGCTTCTGGATATTGGATGTGGAACAGGAGATCTATTTGGATATATTAAAAAACAGAATATAGATGTAAACTACTATGGTATAGATATTCTTCCTAAAATGATTGAGCGAGCTCAAACAATACACCCAAAAGGACGATTTTTTACAGGAGATATTTTTAAAGAATCCCCCTTTGGTAAAAAACAGTTTGATGTTATTTTCTGTTCCGGAGTATTTAACCTGAATATGGGAGATAATGAATCTTTTTTAAAGGAAGCACTCCCGGTATTTTTTGCCCATGCTAAAGAAAAGGTTGTTTTTAACCTTCTTGATCCGGGACATTTTGTTCATACAGATAAATATTATTTTTTTAACCAAAAGGAAGTTCTCCACATAATCAGAGAGTATACAGATAATGTAAGAGCTGTTACTGGTTATATCCCCAACGATTTTACAATTATAGCTGATGTAAAAAAACAGCAGCCGTCCTGACAGGATAGCTACTGTAAGGTTGCTGAGATCGTTCCTCAGGACTACGTCCTTCCGGTACGACTCATTGCCGAGCAGGAAGCTTGCTTCCGACCAGGCTAAGGTTGCATAGCCGAGCAGGGACGAAGTCCCGACCAGGCTAAAGGAGAAAATGAAACTATCTGCTACTTGTCTTCTATACCGTATTCAATTCCATAGTTTTCTACAATAAAATCTATATCCTTATCACCCCTACCGGAAAGATTCATAAGAATTGTCTGATCCTTTGGAAGTGTGGCTGCAAGTTTCATTGCATATGCAACTGCATGAGCACTTTCGAGAGCAGGAATAATACCTTCTTCTCTGGATAATTCAAAAAAAGCATCTATAGCTTCTTTATCATTAATTGTTGTGTACTCTACACGCTCAATATCTTTTAAATAGCTATGCTCAGGNCCAACTCCCGGATAATCCAATCCACTGGCAACTGAATATACAGGAGAAGGATTCCCTTCTTCATCCTGNAAAAGGTAACATCTAAANCCATGGATAATNCCAGGTTTACCGAGGGTCATGGTTGCAGCATGCTCNCCGTTTTTAAAACTTTTACCTGAGGGCTCTGCTCCATGCATTTTGACAGATTNATCATCCATAAATGCTGTAAATAAACCAAGAGCATTGGATCCACCACCTACACAGGCAACAAGGTTATCAGGAAGACCCCCTGTANCTTCTCTAAATTGCTGTTTTGCTTCAATACCTACTACGGTCTGAAAATCACGAACCATCATAGGAAAGGGATGGGGACCTACTACAGAACCAATCGCATAGAACTGAGTTACAGGATCCTGAACATATGCAGTAAAAGCTTCATCCACAGCTTCTTTCAATGTTTTAAGACCGGATTTCACAGGAATTACCGTTGCACCTAGAATCTTCATTCTTATTACATTGGGATGTTCCTTTTCAATATCAACTTCACCCATATAAATATCACATTCAAGTCCAAGAAGTGCAGCTGCAGTTGCAAGAGCTACACCATGCTGACCTGCACCTGTTTCTGCAATTACTTTCTTTTTTCCCATCTTTTTTGCAAGAAGAACCTCTCCAAGACAATGGTTAATTTTATGAGCACCAGTATGGTTAAGATCTTCTCTTTTCATATAGATCTGAGCACCACCAATCTTCTCAGAAATATTTTTAGCATAAAAAATTGGACTGGGACGTCCCACATAATCCTGATAAAGAGCGGTTAATTCTTCATTAAAACCTGGACTATTCCGTATTTCCTTGTAAGTTTTTGTTATTTCATCCATAACCGGCTGTAAATTGGGAGGTAGAAAACTTCCACCATATTCTCCAAAAAATCCTTCTTTATTCGGTGTTTTTACCATTGTACTCATATCATCCTCCAGTTTCTTTATATAGAAACGTTACTGCTAGTAGAAACATAGATGATATTATAATTTCTGTCAAGAGAATATTGAAAATATTATTTATTAAAAATAATTTACCACCTGCGACTCAATCAGGGATAATATTTTTTTACAAAACACACTATTTTTCTGATATAATGTAAAATAACAAAGCAAAGATAAAATAAGAATATTTTTATATGGGAGATAATACAATGTCTTTTAACGATGTAGAAAATAGAGAGTGGAAAGATCTAATATCCGGTGTTCGTGCACGTACATTCTGGGGTGACAAGATGATGGTTTGTCACATTGTTTTGGACCAGAATGCGGTTGTACCTTTACATAGTCATTCTCACGAACAGGGAGGAACAGTTATTGAAGGGGAAGTTGAGTTCACTATTGGCGATGAAAGAAAAGTATTACGACCCGGAGACAGCTATATCATTAAAAAAGATGTGGAGCATGGTGCTACAGCTATATCAGCATGTAAATTATTTGAAATTTTCAGTCCCGTACGGGAGGAATATAAATAACAAGTTAGTTAATATCCAGGAGTCATAGCTATTTTATAGAAGATATTGAGGTAACAATCAATATTCACCGGTTTAAAAATTCGCTCCCCCTATCGTCCCTGGGATTCAAACTGAAGCTTATACAAATTATAATAGATTCCTTTCAAAGCCAGTAACTCTTCATGAGTCCCCATCTCTTCCAGGCGGCCTTTGGCAAGTACCAAAATTTTATCTGCATTTCGAATTGTTGATAACCTGTGAGCAATTACAAGAGATGTTCTCTCTTTCATAAGCTCTTCTATGGCTTTCTGTATAAGGGTTTCAGTCTCTGTATCAACATTACCGGTAGCTTCATCCAGAATTATGACCTGAGGGTTTTGGGCAATTACTCTGGCAAAGGAAAGCAGCTGACGTTGTCCTGTAGAGAGATTTGATCCCCGCTCATTAAGAATTGTTTGGTACCCATTCTCCATTTTGGAGATAAAACTATTGGCTTGAGCCAGTACAGCTGCAGTTTTTACTTCTC
>JGI24023J19991_10000564_pt1 | contig 28737 bp, 23 predicted proteins | sample Cruoilmetagenom1_FD_19991 | JGI IMG/M metagenome (IMG submission 19991) | reverse complement strand
AATTCTGCCGCAGGAAAATGCGCCAAAGAAATCGCCTCCGGCTCGCAAAGCGAGCCCGGCAAGCCTTCCACCAACCAGTGGAGAGCAGGCCGCACCTGAACAGGAGGAACAATCGGGAGGTCGGGTCAGCAGGTTTTTCGGTGGCATCCGATCTCGCGTGAGCAGAGGTGATGACAAGAAACAGACTGCCCCGGCACCAGCGCCTGCGCCCACTCCGCCAGCAGCATCGACGACGACCCGATGGAACCAGACGACACGTGAGGCGCGCGCGCCCCAACCAAGCTGGGATTCACAAGTTTCCGGCCCCGCCCAGCAGGCGCGGTCTGCACCACAACAACGCCCGGCACCACGACCAATTCCACAGGCCGCGCCGGCCAGTGGCGCTGGCGGATACCGTATCCAGCTGGCCGCGTTGAAAAGCGATGCCGAGGCGCAGGCGACATGGAAGCGGCTACAGGCGAAGCACGGCAGCTTGCTCGGCAGCTATCAGCCGAACATCGTTAGATCCGAGTTGGGTGGCTTGGGGACATTTTATCGCGTGCAGCTCGGACCCTTCCCGGATAAGGCATCGACCCAGCAGTTGTGCAAGAATTTCAAGGCAGGTGGCCTTGATTGCTTCTTACTCTCGCAGTAATGGCCCGGTAACTGGCGCTTGTCGAAACCAGACGCTGTTATTGTGACCGCTATCTTAGTTGAATCGGATGCAAGGACCCATTGTGATAGAATGGGCTGAATAAGCGGCGTGACGACAAGACTGTGCCTGTCTGACTGAGGAAATATGACATCCATCAGGCAAATGAAGATCCTGCTGGAGTGGAGTACGGTTGAATATGGCAGTTAACCGCAAGAGGCGTAAATCGGCGGACAAGACCTCCGGTACGGAAAATGACACGCCGCCGGATCCGTTGAAGCTGTTGGCCGGTGCCGACGGGAAGTCGTCGTCGCACATTGGTGCGCGGCTGCGGAACTATTTTCTGACCGGGCTGATCGTCGTTGGTCCTGTAGGCATCACACTCTACGTCGCCTGGTGGGCCATCAATCTGATTGACGGCTGGGTGAAGCCGTGGGTGCCGGTAACCTATCTGCCGGAAACCTATCTGCCATTTACGGTTCCAGGTGTCGGGCTCATCTTCTCAATTGCCGTCATGATTATCATTGGCGCATTAACCGCCAATNTGTTCGGACGCACGCTCGTGAGTTACGGCGAAATGATGCTCGACCGTATGCCTGTCGTTCGAAATGTCTACGGGGCGTTGAAGCAAATCTTCGAAACGGTCCTGTCACAGTCCAGCGCTTCTTTCCAAAATGTCGGCTTGATCGAGTATCCCCGCAAGGGGCTTTACGCCATCGTCTTCGTTTCAACCACGACTAAGGGTGAAATCGATAAGAAGGTGCGAGAAGGAGAGACGCTTCTAAGCATCTTTTTACCGACTACGCCGAATCCAACCTCAGGATTTCTGCTGTTCGTTCCTGAGGAAGATGTGATGATCCTCGATATGTCGGTTGAGGAAGGGGCCAAACTCGTGATTTCTGCTGGCCTTGTCGTGCCTCCGCACCAGGATGAGTTGAAGGCATTGGCGAAAAAAACGCGCTCGCGCAGGAAACCGCGCATTACAGAATCCGAACCCGCGGAATAGCTGATTTTTCGATATGCCGGTCGTTCAACCCGCCTTTAGCAGGCGGATGGCTTCGTCGCGCTCGAACAGGTAAAGCAGGACGCGCAGCGCCTTGCCACGCTTCTCCGATAGCTCGGGATCTTTGTTCAGGATAAGCCGCGCGTCGTCTCGTGCAGCACTCAGCAGCTCTTCATCACGGGGAAGGGCTGCAACGCGGAACTCGGGCATTCCACTCTGGCGCGTGCCGAGCACCTCACCGCCGCCACGCAGACGTAAATCCTCTTCCGCAATCTTGAAACCATCTTCAGTTTCTCGCAGAGCGTTGAGCCGGGCGCGCGCGGTCTCGGTCAATGGCGGTTTGTATAGCAGGATGCAGGCTGATTGCCCTGATCCACGCCCGACCCGACCGCGCAGCTGGTGCAATTGCGCGAGACCGAAACGCTCTGCATGTTCGATCACCATAATCGTTGCATTGGGCACATCCACACCCACCTCGATCACTGTGGTGGCAACGAGTATGGAAACTTCGCCTTCGGCGAATGCCTGCATGGCAGTGTCCTTTTCGCCACCCGACATTTGTCCGTGGACGAGCGCGACGTTTTCGCCGAAACGCGCCTTTAGTGCCGCAAAACGTTCCTCCGCTGCTGTGGCGTCGAGCACATCGGATTCCTCAACCAGCGGACATACCCAATAGGCCTGCGCCCCATTGCCGATGGCTACATCCAGCCGGTCCATGATGTCGCCAAGCCGCTCAACCGGCATGGCCCGTGTTGCCACCGGTTTGCGACCGGCGGGTTTTTCCAGCAGTTTCGATACTTCCATGTCGCCATAGTGGGTGAGCAATAAAGTGCGTGGAATTGGTGTCGCCGTCATCACCAGAATGTCGGTGCCGCCGGCACCACTCTTGGCCTGAAGCGCCAGGCGTTGATGCACACCGAAGCGGTGCTGCTCATCAATGACCGCGAGCGCCAGGTCCTTAAACTCCACACCTTCTTGAAACAGGGCATGGGTACCGATCAGAATATCGATTTCGCCTCTGCCTAGGGCATCCAGAATTTCACCGCGTTGCTTGCCCTTCTCCCGCCCCGTCAGCAAGGCAACACGGATACCCGTCTTTTCGCCAAATTCGGACAAGGTTTTGAGGTGCTGACGGGCCAGCAACTCGGTTGGCGCCATGAGCGCTGCTTGCGAACCCGCCTCGATCGCTATGGCCATAGCCAGCAGGGCAACGACAGTCTTACCGCTGCCGACATCACCCTGCAGGAGCCGCAGCATGCGCGCTGGTTCGGCCATATCAGCCTCGATCTCGCCCATCACGTGGGTTTGCGAGTGGGTTAGTTCAAAGGGGAGGCTTTCCAGTATTTTCTGCCTCACGATACCGTCGCCGTTTGTGACGCGCCCGGCAATTTTCTTTAATCTCCGGCGCACGAGGGCAAGTGCGAGTTGGTTGGCGAGGAGCTCGTCAAATGACAGACGTAGTCGTGCCGGGCTGGTCGGCAGCAGATCAGCTTCAGATTGCGGCGCATGGACGGCATGCACCGCATCAAGAAATGATGACCAGTTTTGCTTGCTGAGCCAAGCGGCGTCTTGCCATTCCGGCAGGTCAGCTAGGCGCGCCACCGCCTGCGTCGCCGCTTTGCGGGCGACCTTACCCGAAAGACCAGCGGTCAGCGGATAGATAGGCTCTATCAGGGGCAGCGTATCGAGTTCAGCCTCTTCCAGGACATGATCAGGGTGGGGCATTTGCAGGCGCCCGCCATAGTCCTCTATCCGTCCCGAGACAATGCGCGTCTGACCCACCGGCAGTTGCTTTTCCAGATAGGCCGCATTGGCGTGAAAGAAAACCAGCTCCAGTGAACCAGTTTCATCGCTGCAGATGACACGGTAGGGGATACGCCGCTGCCCGCGCGGCGGCGCGTTGTGCTCGGCTACCTCAACCCGAATCGTCGCGATCTGACCGGGTACGGCCTCTGCAATCTTGGGCCGGGCCCGCCGGTCGATGACGGAAGATGGAAAATGAAAAAGAAGATCGACAATCTTTGCTTCACCCTGACGAGCGGTCGGTGCCAGCAGCCGCTTTAGCAGCTTCTGAAGTCGCGGTCCGATCCCGTCCAATTCCTTCAGATCGGCAAAAAGAGGTGTGAGAATTTGTGGCCGCATCGTCTGTATTGGTTCGTTTATGTGCTTTGCATGGGACTATTGCGTCATCTTCGGCTGACAGCGTGCTCTGAGAGCGCTATATGGCGCGCATGACTACATGCTTGTGAACAGTACAGACCTTGGACTCAATGGCTGAAGCACGCAATGATCTAGACATCTGCCGCCGCCGTATCATGTACCGTGCCGGACATCGCGGCACGAAGGAACTTGATCTGTTGCTTGGCCGATTCGCGGACTCAGAAGTCTCAGCGATGTCGGAGGCGGATCTTGCTGCTTTTGAGGAGTTTCTCGCCCTTCCTGATCCCGACATCCATCACTGGTTGTTGGCGCCCGGTGCGGCAATGCCGGACGGCCTCGCCGGCGAATTTGTTGAACGGTTGAAACGGTTTCATGACATCTCTTAGAAAATGCAGCGGAAGAATGCGTAACATGAAAATGCTGTGGCCATCCCCATGACACCCGGCCTGCCAATCGAAGACATCCTTGAGGCTCAGCAGCCGCTCACGCTTGCGGCCGCGCCAGAGGGGCTCGACGGGCTGGCATTGGCTGAAGTTGCGCAAGCGCTCCATGCGGCCAACGGAGCCAGACCGGCTGCAGTGTTGCATATTGCGCGAGACGACAAGCGCATGGCTACACTCCAGGCCGCACTTGAGTTTTTTGGCGGCGGACGGATCAAAACAGTTGTTTTTCCGGCGTGGGATTGTGTCCCCTATGATCGGATTTCGCCGAATACCGAAATCGCAAGCCGGCGGCTTGCGGCCCTTGCTGCACTTGTCCACCGGGAAGACGGGGATGGGGGCCAGGCGGTGGTCGTCCTCACCAGCGTCAATGCGTCCGTTCAAAAGGTTCCGCCACGCGCATTTATGGAGCGGTCTGTCCTGCGCCTGAAGGTGGGTGCATCTGCTGGGCTCGATGCACTCACAGAGCAGCTTGCGTCCAGCGGATATAACCGCACCGGTAATGTGATCGAGCCTGGTGAATATGCGGTGCGTGGCGGCATTGCCGATCTGTTTCCGCCGGGCCGGGAAAGACCAGTGCGGCTGGATTTCTTCGGCGACACGCTGGAGACGATCCGTGAATTCGACACCGATACACAACGCACGACAAAGAGCCTCAACGAGGTCTTGTTGCTGCCAGTGAGTGAGGCGGTGCTGGGCGCGGGCACCGTGACGGAGTTCCGGCAGCGTTATGTGGAGCTGTTTGGTTCCGTTACCAGTGCCGACCCACTCTATGAGTCAATTTCGGCAGGCGCCCGCTATCAGGGGATGGAGCATTGGTTGCCGCTGTTCCACGAAAATCTGGAAACGCTGTTCGATTATGTGCCCGGAGCATGGGTCACTTTTGATCCGTTAGTGGAAGAGGCGCGTTCCGAGCGCGAGGAGCAAGTTGCCGATCACTATAGTTCGCGGGCGAAGGCGTTGGAGCAGAAGAGCTTTGGGGCTCCACCGTACAAACCCGTGCCAGCAGACCGCATGTTCCTGGACGATCAAACGTGGCGAAAGGAACTCGAAACGCGGCAACGCGTGACCTTCTCGCCGTTCGAAGTGCCGCAGAGCAAGTCTGGCGAACAGGTCATCTCGCTAAAAGGGCGCGGCGGGCGTTCATTTGCAGCCGAACGTGCGCAAGAAGGCGCCAGTGTTTTCGACGCGGTGGTAGCGCACATCGAAGGTGTAAATAAGAGCTCCAGACGCACCGTGGTCGCGTGCTGGTCAAATGGCGCGCGTGAACGGCTGAAGGGCCTACTTTCCGATCACGGGCTTCAGTCTACGGAATCTGTAGAGAGTTACGCCGATATCGACACCTTGCCCAAAGGGCAGACTGCCCTTGCCATACTCGGCCTGGAGGCGGGTTTTGAGGCTCCGGGGCTGGCCGTTATCGCCGAGCAGGACATATTGGGCGATAGGCTTGTGCGTCGGCGCCCACAGCGCCGCGCGGCTGATGCGCTGACCGAAGTGTCAAGCCTTGGTGCTGGCGATCTGGTCGTGCATGCAGAGCATGGTATTGCGCGCTTTGAAGGGCTCAAGACCATCGATGCCGCTGGCGCGCCACATGATTGCATGGAACTGGTCTATCAGGGCGGCGATAGGCTCTATCTGCCCGTTGAGAACATCGAACTGTTGACGCGCTATGGTTCGGATGAGGCGGGAGCGAAGCTCGACAAACTGGGTGGCGTCGCCTGGCAGACGCGCAAGGCCCGCCTCAAGCAGCGCATCAGGGATATCGCAGACAAGCTGATCAAACTCGCGGCTGCGCGCGAGATGAAACATGCGCCGGTTCTGGGTTTACCGGAAGGTGTCTATCAGGAGTTTTGTGCCAGATTTCCTTTTGAAGAGACGGAGGATCAGGCCACGAGCATCGCCGACGTTCTGGATGATCTTGGTTCAGGACGGCCGATGGATCGCCTTATTTGCGGCGATGTGGGATTCGGCAAGACTGAAGTGGCGCTGCGTTCGGCTCTCGTCACTGTGATGGCAGGAAAGCAAGTTGCTGTGGTTGCGCCGACGACGTTGCTTGCGCGCCAGCACACCCAAACATTTACTGAGCGATTTGCGGGGTTGCCGGTCAAGATTGGGCAGGCTTCGCGCATGGTCAGTGCAAGCGAGCTGAGCGCTGTGAAGGAAGGCCTCAAGAGCGGTCAGGTCGACATCGTCATCGGCACTCATGCGCTGCTCGGAAAATCGATTGAATTTGCTGATCTTGGCCTTCTCATCATCGACGAGGAGCAGCATTTCGGTGTGCAGCACAAGGAACGTCTGAAACAGTTGCGCGACGACGTGCATGTGTTGACCCTGAGTGCGACGCCTATCCCGCGAACATTGCAACTCGCGCTCTCGGGCGTGCGAAAACTTTCACTCATTGCCACGCCGCCCGTCGACCGGTTGGCCGTACGCACGTTTGTGACGCCGTTTGACCCCATGATCTTGCGCGAGGCATTGTTGCGGGAACGGTTTCGCGGCGGCCAGAGCTTCTATGTGTGCCCGCGCATATCCGACCTCGACGGGGTGGGCGCCTTTCTTGCCGAGCACGTGCCGGAACTCAAAGTCGCCCGGGCACATGGTCAGATGGGGGCAGGGGAGCTTGAGGACGTGATGAGCGGCTTCTATGACCGCCAGTACGATGTGCTGCTGAGCACCACCATTATCGAGTCCGGTCTAGACATTGCCACTGCCAATACGCTCATTGTGCACCGCTCCGACAGATTTGGATTGTCTCAGCTCTATCAATTGCGCGGCCGCGTCGGGCGTTCCAAGACCCGAGCCTACGCCTATTTTACCCTGCCGGAGGATGCCAAACTGACGCCGGCGGCGGAAAAACGCCTCAAGGTTCTGCAATCGCTCGACACGCTGGGCGCAGGATTTTCGTTGGCAAGCCACGACCTCGACATCCGCGGCGCTGGCAATCTACTCGGCGAGGAGCAGTCCGGCCATATCAAGGAAGTCGGGTTTGAACTGTATCAGGCAATGCTGGAGGAGGCGGTCGCCAGCTTGAAGGGCGGCGAAACGGAAATGCCGGAAGAGCAGTGGTCGCCGCGCATTTCCCTCGGGACTTCGGTGCTTATCCCTGAAAATTACGTGCCGGACTTGCAGTTGCGCCTGGGCCTGTATCGGCGGCTTTCCGAGGTGACCACGTCACAGGATATTGAGAGTTTTGCCGCGGAACTGGTGGACCGTTTCGGAGCCCTGCCTGAGGAAGTGAACCATCTGCTCGAGGTCGTGCAGATCAAGGCGCTGTGCCGACGTGCCGGAATTGCGGAAGTCGATGCCGGTCCGCGCGGTGCCGTTATTGGGTTCAGGGACAATCACTTCGAAAATCCCGAAGGACTCATCGCGCTTATTACCCAGCAAACGGGACGCATGCGCTTGCAGCCGGATCACAAGCTGGTGGTCAAGGGGAGCTGGGAAGGGGCCGAACAACGACTGCAGGGGACGCGGGCGCTCTTGCGGGAGCTGGCGGACATTGCAGAAAAGGGCCGCAAGGCCGCCTGACCTCGCCAACGAATGAGGAGTTTAGCCGGCTTCCTCGATCTCCGAACCGAAGTCCAGTTCCTGCGAAATCTGTACTATTGCTTCTGCAAGCATCTCGGCGGGTTGCGCGCCAACAAGGACATGCTGGCGATTGATCACGAATGTAGGGACACCCTGAACGCCAAGGTCCTGGGCAAGCTGTATTTCTTTTTTGACCTCATCGACATCGCGGTCGGTTGCCAGCGCGTCTTCGATCAGATCCACATCCATTGCCGCTTCGCGCGCGGCATCGAGCAGGACGGAGTCCTGGCCGATGTCTTCCCCTTCACAGAAGAATAGGTCAAAGAGCCGGTCGACTACCACATCCTGCTGACGGCCGGTTTCCGCCCATCGTATCAGGCGGTGAGCATTGATTGTGTTGGGGGATTTAGTGATGCGGTCGAAGGCGAATACGATGCCTTCGGTTTCACCTGCCTCGTAAATCTTCTTGTAGATTTCGATCGCTTGCTCGCGACCAAACTTTTTGTCCAGATACTCTTGGCGGTCCATGCCTTCTGTCGGAATGGTGGCATCAAGCTGAAACGGCCGCCAACGCACAATTGGCTCCACCTCCGGTGCCATTACCTGTGCCCGGTCGAGCCGGCGTTTGCCGATGTAGCACCATGGGCACATTACATCGGACACCACGTCGATGGTCAGGACATCTTGTTCACGCATTGAACCTTCCTCGCAAAACGTCGCCGATGCACAGGGTCAGATCTTGCCCAATGCAACTGGAGCAGTTCCAGAGAGAAAGTGTGTTATCAGGCCGCGGCCTTGAGGTCTATGTTGCGGCTGCGGCCGATGAGAGCTTCAGCGGTGTCGCCTTGCTCGAATCCGACCAGCTTGCTCTCGAGCCGGACTGAAATCGGTGCGTAGTGGTCTTCCACCGCAAACTCGGTATGAGCAACCACGCCGGTGATGCGCTGAATGGCGATTTTTGCCCTTTCGACAGGCGTATCAGGCAGTGCAACGATGAACTTCGAACCGGAATAGCGCGCCGCAAGGTCTTCGCCACGAATGAGAAAACTTGTGACTTCGCCGACCTGTCGGATGATGCGGTCGCCGCCTGCATAGCCGAGTTCCTCGTTGATATCGGCAATGTTGGAGATCGACAGCGTTGCAAGGGTGAAACCCTGGCTCGTACGGCTGGCGTCGCTCACCATGCTTGCGAGATGCTCGAGCAGGAAGCCACGACTATAAAGCCCTGTCAGGGCGTCGCTGGTGGCGAGGTGCTTGGCCTGCTGGTAGATCGTCTTGAGCGAGTCGCGGAACCGGGACTCACGCACCAGCAGATTCACCCTGATTCTCAGCTCTTGGCTTGAACAAGGTTGGGAAAGTGCATCGGTGACGCCTGCCTCATAGAGCTTGTCGCAGTCGGTGAGCTCGTCTGGCGAAACGAGAGCCAGGACCGGAAGGTTGAAGAGGCGCGACTGTTGCCGGATTTCCTGCACGAACGGGAGATGCGGCTCGATAGTGTCAGGTGAGCTGATCAATATGGCGTCAAAACTACGCCGTGCGAGATAATCCAATGCGGTGGAATCGCTCAATGCGCCAACCAGCGTTGCCTGCTTTGACAGCGAATTCTCGATCATGGCGAACTGGGCCGGATCACCGAGCACCATAATCGTCGCGTTTTCCGCCATATCGGGCTGGGTAACAGGGGGCGGAGCGTCAAGTCCGTATTTTGCGGACGTGTTAAGCCGGCGCACCAGCTCCTCATGCATCGTATTGAGCCGGATCAGTGATCTCACGCGGTGTGAGATTTGCTTCGGATTCAGATCGCCAATCAGAAGATCGTCGATGTTTGCGGCTGCCTCTTCAAGTTCCAGGTTCTTTTCCGTTCCCACCAGGATGGTTCGCATGCGGCTGGAAAGAGCGCTCGCCTTCAGCGCTTTGGCAAGCGCGAAATATGTGTCGGGTTTTTTCTGAGCGTCGGCGCTGTGCATGTTGAGAACAACGACGTCAGGCCGCCGAGTCCCACAAAGCTCTGTTGCGCTTTGGGCGATGGCGCCCATTGCACATTCAAAACCGGCTTGAGTAAGGGTCTTGTTGAGCTGCTTGTCTTTACTGGTGTCGTCGCCAACGATCAGAACACGCGCGGGGCCTTGCATCACGATTGTTTCCCACTTGCCTGGTGCCAATACGCACCTCACCGGGAGTTTTGGCCGGATTGCCTTAAGATTTCATAAAGCATGAACGACAGGCGTTCGGATCACGGTTGGTAGGCGCGGCGCAGTCCGCTCCGTTTCACCTTGCCATTTGGCGTGCGGGGAAGCTCATCCATGAACACATACTCGCCGGGTATCTTGTAGTCGGCGAGCCCATTTTTCGCCAAAGCGTGCAGCGACGCCTTGTCTGGGGCCGCGCCCGTTTCCAGGCAATAGCGCGCCATATTGAATCGCTCGGGAGGAAATTCGCCTCGATAGCCGTGCATATGGAAATCCGTCGTGGAGTAAGCGGCTTTAGAGTTGCGCCAGGATCTGATCCCGCAGGACTGTTCCATCATTGCTACGAGGGATCGTCTTAACGATCACGAGTTGGTCGGGTGTCTTGTGGGGGGCAACGCGGCGTTCGGCGAGGAAGGCCTTGAGGCGTTCCAGAGAGGGTGCCTGGTCCGGGCGCGGTAAAACAGCGGCGAAAATGCGCTCGCCCATGACAGCATCGTCAATCACAAAGGCGGCGGCGTCGAGGAATTCGGAGAACTCACCATAAAGGCGGTCGAGTTCAGACGCAGCGATAACCGTGCCGCCGTGATAAATCACATCTTCACTCTTCTTGCAGCGAAACTGGTTGCTGAGGGTTTCATCGACATAACAGCCAATGCCCGTGTCGAGAAAGCCATGGGCGTCCGGGCGCAAGACGTGATTGTCGGGGGCGTCCACATCTATCGCAGTGCTTGAAGGCACGCTGGAACCACGCACGGTCAGGGTGCCCTTGAGTACTTGCTGCTCGTCTTCGCTTTTGACGCTTCCGCGCACGCGAGTTTCCACTACAGGCGTGTCCGATTCCTCATCACCTGGAATGAAGAGTTTCCCCAAAGGAAGAAGCGATGGATCACTGCCCGAGGCGCGCTCGCGCAGGATCACTGCCAGTTCACCGAAATTGTAGATGTCGAAAACAGGCAACGGCGTCTCGAACAAGCCAGCGCCGGGTTTGACCGCGTGCGGGCTTGGCCAAACGCAACCAATGCGGGTCAAGCTGAGCTTGCCGGTTCGCAGATTGTGCCGCTCTTCGAGTGCTGCAATCACCGGTGCCGGGACTGCGGCGCAGGTGATTGACTGCTCTTCCAGCTGATGAACAAACACATCGAAATCGAACGGCAAATGCAACGCTACCTGGCAGCCCGCCAGCAGAGGTGCAACAAGCTGGCCCGCCAATGCGGATACGCTTGTATAAGGGTACGTGTTCAGCACGATATCACTGCGCCTGAATTTCAGATGGGCGCCGAAGAGTCGCGACAACGCCAGGATTTCGGAGTGGGTCCGCACAACAGGGTAGGGGCCTCGGCCCGAAACAGCCCAGGTGATGAGCGCGGCCTGATCGGCTTGATCGGGTGATGAACCAGTATCGGGATCGCCAGGCCGCTCAGCCACATCCGGTGTGGCAAAGGCATCGTCGAGTGGCGTAATGCCGTCTGGCACATGCTCACCAAACGCAAAGACAAACCGCATGCTCATATGTTTCGCGGCGGCCTCGCCCAGCGTTTGGGCAGGTTCATCATCACCGTAGCGCGTACATGCAACCGCCGCTCGGGGATTGACCAAGGAAAATGCGTGATGGATTTCATCCAGCCGCCAAAGCAGCGGCAACAGGCAGGGAACCAGGCTTGCCCTCCATGCGGCAAGCAAGAGCAGCGGCGTTTCAATCGTGTTGGGCGCCTGGATGGCAATCACGTCGCCTGCGCTCAGGCCTGCATCCCGGAACTCTCTGGCGAGGCTATCCACGATTGCGTCTGCCTCGACATAGCTCAGTTGCCGCGGCGCACCCAGTTCTCGCTCAGCGCGGTCCGGTGCGTCAGTGAACAAAGGTCTGCCGCCGTCGCGACGTGCGCGTGCACGCAGCGCTTGTTCAGCGCTTGCCCAATCTGATCCGGGATCATCGGAAATCTCGATCCGGACTGATTCTTCGCTGTCCATTGCCCCCTCAATCCGCAACTATTGATGATCACACACTGCTGGCCAAAAAAACCAGTTCCCGAAAAGTCTGAACGTTCTTATCCGCCCGGCTGTTCAATCCACCACGTATCGACCCGGTATCCATACAGGGAGGTATCTGCAGGATGGGCGAGTATTTTCCATCGTGCAATCCATTGCTTCTTTTGGTGAAACAACGGAATCACATAGTGGCCCGACAACAATACCCGGTCGAGCGCCCGGACCGCCGATACGAAATTTTCGCTGCTTTCGGCGACTAACAGAGCGTTGATCATCGCATCCGCAGCAGGGTTCTTGACGCCGGCGTAGTTGAACGAACCATCTGCAACCGCGCTTTTTGCGCTCCATCGGAACAGTTGTTCGTTACCTGGGGAAAGGGATGCATACCAAAACGCCTGTATCATATCGAAATCGAATGTCTGACGGCGGCGCTGATATTGCGCTGAATCGACCAGCCGCAGATGGGCGTCGATACCAAGGCCCTTCAAAGCGTCGATGAATTTGAGAAACAGCCGTTGCTGCCCGCTGCTGACGGCAAGAATTTCAAAGGCGAACGGCGCCCCGGTTTTGGCGTTCACCAATTTGCCGTCCTTGAGCACATAACCGGCCTGTTTGAGCAGTACCAGGGCTTTACGCCGGTTCGCCCGGTTGCGGCCGGTCCCGTCGCTCGTCGGCAGGCTGTATGTCCCATCCATGATTGCAGGGCTTACTGCGCCCTTGAATGGGGCGAGCAGTTTGCGTTCACGATCGTCGGCGGCGCGATCGTGTGAGGACAGCTTTGAGCGGTCGAAGAAACTCTGGGTGCGCGAATAGAGATCGAAATAGTAGTTTTTGTTCAACCACTCGAAATCGAGCATATAGGTCAGGGCTTCGCGCACACGAATGTCTGAGAAGAGTGTGCGGCGCGTGTTAAAGACAAGCGCTGACATGCCGGATGGTACCGAGACCGGAAACTCTTCCTTGACCACCAGGCCATCTTTGAACGTGGGAAAGTTGTATCCGCGCGCCCAGCGTCCGGAGTCTGATTCCGGCCACAACTGGAACAGGCCTTTCTGGAAGGCCTGAAACATCGAATCGTCGTTGCGGTAATATTCGTACTTGATCTGATCGAAATTGAATCGACCCTTGTTGATCGCCAGGTCTTTGCCCCAATAGTCCGGATTGCGGGTGTAGATGACGTGGCTGCCCGGTTTCACTTCGGTGACACGATATGGCCCACTGCCGAGGGGCGGTTGAAGCGATGTCGACTCAAAAGTCTCAATGGAAAAGCCGTGGCGTGGGAGAATGGGCATCAGTCCCATGATCAACGGGATCTCCCTGTCTCCCTGCGCGTCGAATGTGAATTTGACGGTGCGAGGTCCGGCTTTCTCCGCTTTGGACACTTTTGAATAGTAAGTCCGGTGATTGGGCCGGCCCCTGTCGCGCAACAGCTCGTATGAGAACAGCACATCATCTACCGTAACCGGCTGGCCATCGGAGAAACGCGCCTCCTCGCGCAGTGTGAACGCGACCCAGCTCCGGTCTTCCGGGGTGTCTATTGATTCAGCCAACAATCCGTAGAGTGAGAAAGGTTCATCATAGGCCCGCGCCATAAGGCTCTCGACCACATACTCGCGCACGCCAGCGGCGGAGACGCCTTTGACGATTAGCGGGTTGAGGCTGTCAAACGTGCCAAGTGAGGCAAAGGTTACCTTGCCGCCTTTAAGCGCATCCGGATTGACGTAGCTGAAATGTGTGAAGCCGTCGGCATGCAACGGCTTGCCATGCATGGCGATGCCGTGGGCCGGTTCGGCGTGCAGCGGCTGATGCGCGAAACTGTGAACAATTGCCACGCAGATAAAGGCTTTCAAGCAAGTGAAAGCCCAGTTATAGATGGGTGCGCGCAGCCTCATGAAACCACCGTTTAGGCGAGGAACTGAATAAAAGCAATTCCTCGGTCGAGCAGAGGGGGCGGACAGGCTTGGCGTATGATAAATCAGGCGCTGGGCCCGTCGCCAGAAAATGGTGAAATGGGCAGTGCGACGTGCGAGAAGGCGGGGTAGTTATTCCCGACGGTCACGTGATTGCCGCATTTGAATCTATACAGGCGCACTAAGCGGTTTATGAAACACGATGAAAACGACGGACCAAATCGATCCGGCACGTTCAAGAGTGAAGGAAAGGGTTAGTTTGATGGCGATCATTCATCCGGCACCACGCCGATTGTTCCCCACGGCAGGAAAGACCGGTTTGCTGGTGGTTACGGTCGCTGGTGCTCTTTCCCTTGGCATGACGGCAAATGCCCAACAGCCGGCTCAGCAGAAACCCAAAACACCGCCCGCGGCTGCTGGCAAGGCTGGGGATTCGCAGCAGGGTTCATGGGTGAAGTTGTGCCAGGAACAAAAAGCAAAAGACGATAAGAAGCTCAATGTGTGCTTGACTCACCACGAACGCTTCCATCCAACAACAGGCCAGCCGCTTATTTCAGCCGCGATCCGTCAGGTCGACGGGCAAAAGCAAACCATTATGATGTTTATGGTGCCTTTGGGCCGATTGCTTGGACCTGGGCTCATCATGCAGGTGGACGAAAAAGAGCCGCTCAAAATTGGCTATTCATACTGCACGTCACTGGGTTGTGTTGCCCAAGCGCCTGTTACCGACGAAATGATCGGTACGTTCAAGAAGGGTGGCCAATTGACGATCAAGACCATCGACGTCAATCAGAAGCGGGTCGGATTTCAGGTTCCTCTGACCGGCTTTACCCGAGCATTGGACGGACCGCCGATCGACAGAAAGGTCTACGCCCAGGCCCGCAAGGAAATGTTTGAGTTGATCCGTGCGCGTCAGGTCGAATTGGCCAAGAAGGCCGCTGACGCCGCCAAGAACAAGCAGAGCGGACAACAGGCTCCTGCGCAGACTCCCGCACAAAAAGCCCCGGCACAGGCTCCCAAAAAGCTCCAGTAGCATAGAGGTCTTGCGAGTTATTTTTGCAGGCTATTTGCGAGTGAGTTGAATTGCGGCGGCCCGAGGCACCTAGTGCTTTTGCTCACCACGGAAGCGGTAGATCCCGTTTTCGGGGCCGTCGAAGACTTCCAAAATGTCGGGATGGCGAAGCGGTTCGCCTGACTCATCGGGGAGCAGGTTTTGCTCCGATACGTAAGCGACGTATTCCGTTTCCTCATTCTCGGCGAACAAGTGGTAGAACGGNTGATCTTTGCTCGGNCTGATCTCGGATGGAATCGAAAGCCACCAGTCCTCGGTGTTGTTGAAGGTCGGGTCAACATCGAAGATTACACCGCGAAACGGATACACCCGGTGGCGCACAACTTGTCCGATCTGGAACTTGGCTTCTCTCAACATGGCGCCGGTCAGGTTCTCGTTATACAAATCCGCCTCCCGTTTGATCCTTTATCCCGCGCCCATCCAATCACTGTCAACTGGAGCATGGCAGACCGGTTTCGAAGGATCTAGATGGCTCCCCGATCAGGATCTTTTTGCGCTACCAGTTCAGCCAGATCGACTATAACTTTTGCCTGCTTCCAGGTTGCATCGTCCTGCATTTTACCGTCGATCATCACGGCACCAGTACCATCGGGCATGGCATCCAATATTTTTCGCGCGAATGCGACTTCTGCCGGATCAGGGCTGAACACCCGTTTTGCGATTTCGATCTGGCTGGGATGCAGCGACCATGCGCCCAGGCAACCCTGCAAAAAGGCATTCCTGAATTGCGCTTCGCATGCGGCCTCGTCGGCAAAATCTCCGAATGGTCCGTAAAACGGCTTGATTCCGGCTGAAGCACACGCATCCACCATTTTGGCAATCGTGTAGTGCCAAAGATCCTGCTGGTAGAACTCACGCGGAGCGTCATCGTCTTCTGCATCTGCCAATACGCCATAGGCTGGATGACCACCGCCGACACGGGTTGTTTTCATTCCGCGTGAGGCCGCCAGATCGGCCGGTCCGAGGCTCATCCCATGCATTCGCGGACTCGCACCGGCAATGGCCTCCACATTCTTAACGCCTTCGGCCGTTTCAAGAATGGCGTGTATGAGGATTGGCCGCGTAACACCATGGGCTGCTTCAAGCTGCGCCAGGAGCTGGTCGAGATAGTGAATGTCCCAAGGGCCTTCGACCATTGGCAACATGATCACGTCGAGAGTGTTGCCGACCTCTCCAACCAGCTTTGTCACATCATCGAGCGCCCAGGGGCTGGAGAGCGTATTCATGCGCACCCAAAGACCGGTTGAGCCGAAATCGTTGGCCTTTGCCAATTCAATGAACCCGTCGCGCGCCGCTTCTTTGGCGTCAGCAGGAATTGCGTCTTCCAGATTGCCGAGCAGAACATCGACCTGCTTTGCAATTTCACCCGCCCGCGCTCGTATCTTTTCAATATGCGGCGGGATGAAATGGATCATCCGTTCGAGGCGGATCGGCAGATCGCGCAACGGTTCCGGCGCGCCGATTGCGAGGGGTGAAAAAAATTTCCTTGGGTGTTTGCTGGCTGCGTTCATTTTGTCTTCCTGAAAGGGCGGGTCGCGCCCAGAAATAACATATTCACCGCGCGTTGCGGTCTGAGATATGGGTGGAAATCAAACGAAGCGCTTGTTGGTCCACATGAACTGGCCGGGGTTTTCCCGGATCCAGTCTTCGAACTGTTTATGCATGCTCGCGGTGATCGCGCGAATGTCTTCGTCTTCGTTCTCGGTCTTAGGCACTTTCACCTCAACAACATTGACCCGGAAACGCGATTGCTTGCCAAGCCGGACGCAGCGACCGATCCACATGCGCGCGTTCAGTCGGCGCACGAGCAGGGCGGGGAAGGGCGTGAACTTCACCTGCTGGCCAAAAAAGGGAACAGCAATGCCGCCTCTGTCATAAACGTCGGCGACGAAACCAAGCGATGCCGTATCGTTGCGCCCGCGCTGGCGCAGGAAGCGACCCAGCATGCGTGCGGTGCTAAACCCTGTCGACCGGCCTTTATAGCCAGCTTTGCCAAACAGGCCGCCGGGGAACAGCGCCTTTCGCTTCTCCTGCAGGTAGGCGTCGACATAAGGGTTGTTGATCAGGCGATAAACGGCGGCCGTTCTCGAACCGGCGAGAGCCAATGGCCAGCTTGCCAGTTCCCAGTTGCCGAAATGCATGGTGGCGGCAATGGTTGCGCCCATCTTGTCCTTATAGCGCAACACCATGGGCAGGTTTTCAATCTCGATGCGATCAGCGTCCGCCAGAATCCGGTCGATCTGCATGGTCTCGACGATGACCCGGCCGATATTGTCCCACATCTCCATCGCAATGGCTTCGCGCTCCTCAGGGGACTTTTCCGGATAGGCGATCTCAAGATTAGCGATCGCCTTTTTATGCCGGCGCCCGCCTTTGGAAATCCGTTGCGTCATCTTCGCCATGAAGTCCGAGGCGGCGTCCAGTGGGAACAGCCGGACGATGCCAAAGACAAGTCGCAACAGGGCATATTCCAGTCGATGTCTGATATCGAGGAGCCGATGCATGAAAACTCAAATCTGGCGCAATCCTGGCCGTGGGAAAGGATCTCTGGGGAAACTGTTCGCGGCGTGTGTTGCCAGTATCAGCCCGCCTCCGTCAAGAGGCGGAACGCCGCAACGCCATACTGGGGCCCTCAATTGTTGAGTTTCAGACCAGCGGTTGCGCATGCTGCTGCATCAATTTCGGCAAACCGGTTCGGGGAGCGATGCCCTCTCGCATCACCATCCGCCGCAGGGGCGCCACGTTGGCGAGAAGGTGCAATCCAACTCCACGTGCAAGCTGCAACGGCAGAAAGCCGGAAATCAGCGAGCGATTCAACAAATCAACTGCGAGCGTACGCGACATGACGTCGGCACGGCGCGACCTGTCGTAAGCCTTGAGCGCCTTGTTGCTTCCCGGGTCGCCATCTTCCTCCTGGCCCTGTTGTGCATATTCGGCCAGCGAGGCCGCGTCACGGAACCCGAGGTTTAGTCCCTGCGCACCAATCGGCGGAATGACGTGGGCGGCTTCCCCGACAAGTGCAATGCGTCGCGCCGAATAGTCATGAACGCGCATGCCCGAAAGCGGGAACGCGGCGCGTGGGCCGACTGCGGTAATGCGGCCGAGGCAGCCATATGACCTTTCTTCAATCTCCGTGGATATGTCCGCATCGGAGAGAGCGAGCAACCGTTCCGCCTCTTCTGACGACTCAACCCATACAAGGCTTGACGCATTTTCAGGCAGTGGGACAGTCGTGAACGGGCCGGAGGGACGATGAAATTCGTTGGACGCACCATTGTGAGGTTCGCTGTGTTCAAAATTGCAGGCCATCGCAATCTGAGGATAAGTCCAGGATTTGGTGGCAAGACCGGCGGTTTCGCGGCAGAGGGACCTGCGTCCGTCAGCGCCGGCAATAAGACGTGCGGAGATCTCTTGCCCCTCGGCGAGCGCGACCAGAACCGTATTGTCATTGGCTTCGATCTGCGTTGCGGCCGCCGTCTCTATCATATCCAGATTCTGCAACGCTTCAGCGCGCGCGCGAAGAGCGGCGACAAGTGCAGTATTCGGAATATTGTAGCCAAAGGGTATGCCGCCGATTTCAGTGGCGTCGAATGCCACCTCAGGCGCACGGATGAGGCGGCCCGTATCGTCGATCATGCGGATTGTGTTGAGCGGGGCGGCTTCGCTTTCGCAAAGGTCCCACACGCCGATATTCCTCAAGAGTTGAACCGATGCTCTTAGAAGTGCTGTGGTTCGCGTGTCGGGCCTTTCCGGATCGGGATTGAAGGGTGGACCTGCAATCGCTGTTTTTAACCCCGATGCCGCCAACGCCACCGCTGCAGTGAGCCCTGCGGGGCCGGCTCCGATTACCGCTGCGTCGTAAAGGGTTCTGGTCATTTGGCGGGCACGATGTCGAAGGCGATTGAAATCCGTTTGTCGCCAGATTCGAATGGTTCCGTCCGGTGGTAGAAATATGACGGGAACAGCACGACCATACCTTCATGAGGCTGATAGGAGCGCACTACCGGTTCCGCATTGGCTTTGGCATTGTCTTGAGGGCGGCCGAATTCGATCCATCCGGCCTGATNGCTTGATTCAGCTGCAACTGCATCGGGAATTTTGGCGTAGTAACAGCCGCTGAGCCATCCGGACCGGTGAATGTGAGGTGCCTGATGTCCCTGCGAACCAAGGACCGTGGCCCAGATATCATAGGTCCAGCTCTTAGGGCGTTGGGTCAGAAAGGGGTGGTGCGGGTCGACCGGGTGGGATTTCCGGTAGTCGCTCACAGCCTGATCAATCATCTCCAGGAGATGCGCAATCGGCCCCTGCTCCTCGTCCAGGGAGAGATTGCCGGTCTGGTGCCCTTTCATTGTGGTGTTTTCACTTGGTTCATATGTCAGGCTCGAATGCGCTGTGCAGTGGTTGCAAAGGGCATCGTTGAAGTCTTTCAGGTTCGAAAAGCCCGTGGGGGCTGAAAAATCCTGGCATTCGATCAACCGATCGAAATCAACAAGTGTGGCTGCCTCATCGTTCCTGCCGAGTTCAAGCAGTGCTGCTGATCGAATCGCCAGTGCTCCGGTATTGCCAGGGGAAAGAGACAAGGTGCGGTCTGTTGCATTCAATGACTTTTCCCAATTGCCCGTGTGCAAGTAGGCTCGCGCGATGCTGCTCCAGATGCCCGGATCGTTGGGGGTAATCGTCAATGCTTGGGTGTATGCCGAAACCGCATCGTCGAATCGCTTCAATAATTGGCAGGTATTGGCGAAATTCATGTGACCCGCCGGGGAAGCAGGCTCAAGTGCGCGGACCCGGCTATAAGCTTCAACGGCAGAATCGAGTTTGCCGGCGCGCTGCCGGATGATTCCGAGGTTTAGCCAGGCTTCTCCGTAGCGGGGATTGCTTTTTGTTGCTTTTTCAATCGCTTCCTCCGCTTTTTGCAAATTCCCTAGCTCAGCGGTGGCCAGCCCGAACATATTGAGGATTTGCGGATGGTCGGGCATTTGCTCAAGCAATTGCTTGTATTGGCGCGTGGCGCCCTCGAAATCGTCGCTGCCGTGCAGGGCGACTGCCTGCTCGAACAGTGCCTGAGGTGATGGCGATTCGGGACCTTCGGTGGATTTAGCCACGTCTTTTTACCTGTCTTTGCGTGATTCCCAGCGCTTGCCGGGGTGTGATCGGCTGGACATGAGCCCATTTTGCCTGAGATTTTGCCATTTGGGCGCTCGCACAGCAACGATTTGCTGGTTCGATTGTCGAGACATCGTACGTCCAGTAGGTGATTCTCTTGGCTAATCCCGGTGTTTGACGGCCCACAAAGCATGGAATCAGGGGGCTTTGCGGTGGAATCGGGCGCCAAACGCCTTTAAACTGGGTGCCAGGGCACGATGGGAATAGCCGATTCTCCCCGACTCGCCGCATTGCTGTCACAATTCAACCCGGTCGCGGAGATAAATACCGATCAGTTGACTGAGTTACGGGCTCTGTTTGAGGACTCTGCAGATGAGGGTGGGAGAATTTGATGGTTTCGAAAAAGACTCAGATTAAATGGTATAATTGCAATAATAAAACAGCGCTATGCGTTGCAGCTTCTGTATAAAAATACCATGGCCATTTATAANGTATGTATAACGTGATCTATATTGAATTATNTTAAAACTATAAAGTGATTATACAATCAAATTCGAAGAAAATGCTTGTGTGACTATGTTTTATCTTTTTANTATTTATAATGTATCCGGGTTTTATGTGGCGAGTGAGTTGTGGGGTGTCTTTAAAGAGCGAAAATGTGGATGGGTTGATACTCTTATAACGTCTCAAAAAGTCTGACGTGGCGTAAATGCAACACGGTTCAAGAGAATGAGAAAGGAATGGTGCATTTCAGTTTACGTTTCCGGGGGCATTGGGTACCCATATCAACAAGTCAGCACAAGCCAACCCGAATGGAGGCTTGGTTTGGCGTTCAGGACAGAGACCCATTAGACACCCTGTTTTGAAATCAACCTTTGGTCAAAAGAACAAGTGGAGATGGACAATGATTGGGGGACTTAAGCAAACGACTAGTCGTTTGGCCATCGCCGCGGCGGCCGGTTTGTTCACGGGCGGTATCGCCCTGGCGCCTGCCCAGGCGGCGGATCTAGGCGGCGACTGCTGCGCGGACCTCGAAGAGCGTGTAGCTGAGCTGGAAGCTACGACTGTCCGTAAGGGCAATCGTAAGGTTTCAGTGAAGCTTTCTGGTCAAGTCAACCGCCAGATTATGTGGTGGGATGATGGCGAAGATAGCGACGTGTTCTTCACGGACAACGAATCTTCATCCTCGCGTTTCCGTATTACCGGTAGCGCGTCGATCAGCCCGGGCCGAACAGCCGGTTTCCGGATTGAGGCGGACTGGTTTATCCAGAACAACTCAAGCATCGTATCGAATTGTAGCCCTGCAAGTTTCGCAGCCTCAGGGCCAGCGAACTGTCAAGCTTTAGCCAACATTACCGGTAACGGTGGCTTTGGTTCAGCTTCGACGAACTCGAAGAACGTCACTGACATGCGCTGGACGGAAGTCTGGATTAAAGACGAAAAGCTCGGCAAACTCTCGCTCGGTAAGGGCGACACGGCGTCGAACGGCACATCGGAAGTCGATCTGTCCGGTACGTCTGTTACTTTGTATGCCGGTATGGCAGATACGGGCGCGAGCTTCATGTTCCGCACGAATGGCGGTGGCTATAGCGGCATTCGCCTTGCCTCGCGGTACAGCCAGCTTGACGGTTTGAGCCGTCGGAACCGGCTGCGTTACGACACGCCTTCGTTCGGTGGCTTCACCCTTTCAGGCTCGCTTGGTGCTGACGACTTTGTCGATGGCGCACTGCGGTTCAAGAAAGAGTGGAACAGCGTTCGCTGCGCATGGGCCGGTGCCATTGCACACGACACAAACGAGGATGATGACGACTTCTGGCGTTACAGCACCTCAGGTTCGTGCATTCACACGCCTTCCGGTATTAACTTCACCGCCGGTTGGGCTGAGGATGATGACGAGCTCGTCGGTACTGATGACGACTGGTGGATGGTCAAACTCGGTATCTCCCGTCGCTGGAATTCTCATGGCAAGACCAGCATCGCTGTTCAGTATGCCGAATCAAGTGGCAAGGCGAATAGCGGGTCGGTTGACGCTTGGGGTGTGGCCCTGGTGCAGAACATCGACTCTGCTGCACTTGAGCTCTATGCCTCATATCGGAGCTTCGACTTGAGCGACAACACTGCGACTAGCTACCAGGATCTGGATTTTGCAGTGGTCGGTGCACGCATGAAGTTCTAAGCTTCACGCTTAGACGGATACGAATTGGAAGCCGCCCTTCGGGGCGGCTTCTTTCGTTTCAAGCCACGATCTGCTCAAAGTCTGCTTGATTGACTGCGACCCAAATACCGCAGTCCTATTCGTGGCAATTTCGCCACGCTTGGTTACCTTCAATCAAAAAAACGCCCGTCTTAGCAATGCTTTAACAGCAAATACAACATGCTTGAATTGTTCGCCTCAGGAGACGATCCTATAGGCGAGGAGAGATTTCGGTGACAGGCATGCGATTTGTCATACTAACGGGAGCGTTTACAGTCTGGGCCTTCACGGCGCCGGTTGCGAATGCGTTCGAACAGACGCCGCTTCCTCCAGCGACTGCGCAACCGCCTGCCGCAGCTGCACCGGCCCTTGCTCCAAATCTCTCCCTGGACGATCAGGTCAAGCAATCTCAGTCTGAGGAAAAGGAACCAGGGGGGCTGAAACTTCCCGGTCTTGGGAAGGTCAAAATTCCGAAACTGAATTTTGGGCTTGATTTGATGTATGGCAACCCGGAGTCCGATGACACCGAACTCGGATTTTCATCAAGCCCGTCCTCGGATGAGGATGATCTCAGAATTATGGGTAAGATGAAGCGCCGGTTCTGAGTCAAAGCCACCGTTGCGCTCATCTTTTACCTTTCAGGTCGTCTGATTCCTTTAGTTTCCACTCCTATTGAAGCCAAAACTTGTTGCGCGGTGCGCGGCTCTATGCTGCCGTTTTGAGATGAATGATTTGCTGAACCGATAGTTCAGGCGCAGCTGGCTAAGGATCTATCTCGATGCAAGCAGAGAGGCTCGCCGCATACGCAGTTCATCTTCTGACGGCGTCGGGAGCAGTATGCGGTCTTGTGGCACTTGATTATGCCGCAGCCGAAAACTGGAGAATGTCGTTTGTCTGGCTCGGGATAGCAATGGTCATCGATGCGATCGACGGCCCCATTGCCCGCCGGGTACAGGTCGACAAGGTCCTGCCGCGCTTCAGCGGTGCTACGCTGGATCTGGTTGTTGACTATCTCACCTACTGCGTGGTGCCTGCATTTATTCTGATTCAGAGTGGGCGCATTGGCGAGACACTCGCTCCTATCGCCGGAGCGATTATTCTCCTGACTTCTCTGTTTCATTTCGCAGACCTGAAAAGCAAAACGGAAGACGGATTTTTTGTTGGATTTCCGGCGATTTGGAATGTTGTGTGTTTGTATGTCTTTGTTTTCAATGTGGAAGCGAATGTAGTTCTTCCGGTAATAGTCATACTGGCAGGCGCGACGCTGATTCCAATCAAATGGGTGCACCCGGTTCGCTCCAAATGGTGGCGGGCGCCGACCCTTGTGATTGTTTTTTTCTGGTCTTTGGCGGCTTTGTACGAGGTCGTGCTGAATTTTCCTGGGACGCCTACGGTGCGCGTGATCTTTGCAATTGCGGCTGTCTATTTGGTTGCCATCGGGGCAGCGCGCACGTTTCATTTGCGACGCACCCGTACAGGAACTTAGTTTCTTGATTCCCCTTCAATGTGGCCTCCCATGCAGGAAGCGTTGGACGCCAAGCATATGCTGCGCTATGAGCGGGGGTGCCGGATTGCATGCAATCCGGTGTCTCAAGGGGGAACTTTCCGGTACCGCACGTCATGTTTAACTGGCTCTTCGATCCGTCGATCTGGGCAAGCCTCGTCGCACTTACTGCGATGGAAATTGTGCTCGGCATCGACAATGTCGTCTTCATTTCCGTGATCGTAGCGCGCTTGCCCGCTCCTCACCGTGAGCGAATTCGTCGTATTGGATTGCTGCTTGCTTTGGTCTTTCGCGTCTTGATGCTGTTTGCGATCACCTGGCTGATCGGTTTGACTAAGCCTGTCTTTGAGATCTTTGACCAGCCCTTCTCCTGGCGTGACATCATCCTCATTTCCGGTGGTTTGTTCCTGATCTTCAAGGCAACCCGTGAAATCCACCACGCTTTCGAGGACGATGAGGATCCAAAGGTGCTCACGGACGTATCTGGGGGCTTTTGGAGCTTTATTCTCCAGATTGCCTTGATTGACCTGGTTTTTTCCGTCGATTCGATCGTCACCGCGATCGGTATGGCTCAACATGTGGAAGTGATGGTCGCGGCGGTCGTAATCTCTATTTTCGTCATGTATATCGCTTCAGGTCCGGTGGCGGAATTCGTCGAGCGCCATCCGACAACGCGCATGCTGGCCCTGAGTTTCCTGTTCATGATTGGCGCAGCACTGGTGGCCGATGGTTTGGCCTTTCATATTCCGCGCGGTTATATCTATTTTGCGATGGCATTTTCCGCAGGCGTTGAAACGCTGAATGTTTGGTCACAGCGCCGCCGGCGCACCGCGGGGAAGTGAAAGAGGGCGTCCCATATCAACTCACCGCCTGTGACATTCTGGCCGAACAAAGTGCAGATCTTGGTTACTGTCTGCTGAATGGCAGGCCGAGCTGTGCCATGTGGATCTGGTAAATATCATTAAATATCAAATAGCTATGATCTGATTACCCGTTATGTCGGTGACAAATAGCGGTGTTGATGTCGTCCTGGCGTGGTGATTGCAATGGGCTGAAACAGCGTTGCATTGCAGAATCTTCATGCGCGCTGTCAAAAAAAAGTCACTTTTGCAGCGCGGTATCCGCGCGCTGCACCGCAGCAAGAAGTAAACAGAACAAGGGCATCTTCCCTATGAAACGTATTTTTCTTTGCGCGGCTCTAGCCGTCGCCGTAGCAGGTACCGCACAGGCAAAAAAGTCGGGTGAAATGTCCGGAACCGATTTGCGCAAGGCCGTCTCAGGCAAGACGGTGTATCTCAACACAAGCGGAATTGTGCTTCCGATATCCTATCGCTCCAACGGAACGATGCGGGGTCAACTTCAAGCGATCGTTGCAGCATTCGCAGGTGACGCGAAGCCGGCAGACGCGGGACGCTGGTGGATTTCGAACCATCAACTGTGCCAGCGCTGGAACAGTTGGCTGGACAAGAAATCGTACTGCTACAAGCTTACGCGCAAGGGCGAGAAGGTTGTGTGGGTTCGCAATGACGGTAGGAGCGGTACCGCGCGTATCGGTGGCTAGGTTTTACTTGGCATTATCCCGGGCGGCGTGCAGCCAGTCTCTGTAAGGGGCTGCGATGCCAACATCACTGCCAATTTGTACATCCATGTTTTCTGGCGGCTTCATTCCGCATAGCTCGGCAATGCGGCGTATGGCAGCCTTCGGATCTTTCATCATGTCCTCATATGAAAGAACGAGGACCCGTTCTCCAATTTTCTCCGCCCATATGTCGACCGTTCGATTGTAGAGCTCAAGATATCGGTATATGTCTCTGATATCATAGGCAAACTGGTTGGTGTCTGCCTGGTAGAGATAGGCAAAGATACGGAACGCCATATCGTCCAAATCGCGCTTGAGGAGGACAAACCTGGCGTCGGGGACCAAGTCTGACAAACGTCCGACGTCGGAAATGGCGCCAGGGTGCGTGATGGTGAACAGTTGGGCGTCGCCCGCGACAGCTGCGAGTTCGCGGTGATAGATCTCCGAAATCAGATCGTTGGCATCACTTGGCAGATTTGCCAGAAATTGCTCGTTCAGCAGGTCGGCGCGTTGCGATGCGCGCTGGGCGGTGTCCGTAACGATGCTGTGTTCGTAGCCCAACCGGACCCCGTCCAGTAACCCGACCAGTTTTTCCAGCGTTGTTTTTCCCGAGCGGGACGGTCCCAGAATAAACAGCGAAATAGGACCGTTTTTCCGCGAGGACGTCTTCTTCTTCTTCGTTCGGGGTTGCCACATGCGGGCTCTGTCCAGCAGTGCTTCACCTTGCGTGAAGTAAAGGGCGCGCTGCGGAACGGTATCATTCGCAATGCGCTTGTTGACGTCGGTAAAGGCGTTCCACGCTTCCTGATGGCGACCGATTTTGTCGAACATTATGCCGCGGGCGAACGCCTGTGACAGTTCACCAAATGGTATGTTGGCTGTGAAATACAGCACCGGCTGGCCGGGGTCTTGTTCCGTTTCCCCCTCGGTGTCGGCGGCACCCAGCTTTGAGATCTCGGAAAGGATATCCATGCTGTCTTCCACCGGTTCCGGAAACTCGCTTAGTATCTGATAGATATGAGATTTCTGATCATCGGTTATCGGCAAGCCAAGCGCGGATTTAAGTGTCGACAGGCCTTCTTCATACCGACCCAGGCTTGCCTGGCAATGACCAAGCCGTATCATTGCACTTGAATGTTCAGGGTCGCGGACAAGCGTTGCTTGGAAATATCCACCCGCGCGCTCATAATCGTTACGCGTCAGCCAGAGCTCGCCCATGAAATAATGAGGCATGCTTTCTTCAGGGGAGAGGGCTATCGATTGTTCCAGGGCCTCAACCGCGCATTCGAGCGCATCGAGCTCCAGGTAGGCTTTACCGAGGTTTGCAAGCGTGGTTGGATCGTTCGCATTCACCAGGCGCGCACGGACGAGGTGCGGCAGGGCGCCAGCATAATTGCCGTGCTGCATGTACATGACTGCCGTCAGAAGCCGGGCGCTGAAATAATCGGAATAACTCTCCAGAAGTTCTTCACAAATCTCAAGCGCACCCTCCATATCGCCGCTTTTACGTAAATCGTCCGCGCGCGTCAGTTCCTGGTGCGCCTGTTGCACTTCCTGAACAGAATATTGTGAGACCGATTGAGCCATTGTAGTTCCTGATGATCGGGAGTTGCGCCAAGATCAATATGAGCCTGCTACGTCTGCCATAAACCAACAAGGCAGGCTACGGCAATATCAGCATTGATGGCTCGTTCATTCGAATAATTGCCTTGGGTTTTGAGGGCAATGTGGCATAAGTCCCACCGAAAAGATGTTATGGGCAGATCGAGCGCATGCCGAACAGGCAATCCCACATGGCAGAAAATAAAGACAGTTCATTCGCTTCTCCCCCGGCGGCCATACAAGCCCGGCGTCAGCTCGACGATGCCAGGCGATTTCTTGATACGGGGAAGTTTTCTGAGGCTCAGGATGTTACCCGCGAAATTCTAGGCCAACATCCGGACTATGTTGCAGCGTTGACCACCCTTGGACAGGCTTATCTTGCCGAGCAGAATTTCGATGCCGCGCTACCGTGTTTCACGCGGGCATCAATGCTGTGCGCTGATGAGCCATCAATCCTGACTTGGTTGGCTGAGGTGTACTACCAGCTTGGATCAAGTGACATCGCGATTCCGACGGCCAAAAAGGCACTGACACTGGAACCGGGTAAGAGCGTTGCGCATGACGCACATCTCCTTCTCGGCCGCATCTATGAGCACCAAGGCGATTATGATTCCGCAATTGTGCATTTGACCGATGCCCAGTCCATGGCCGATGGATCGTTGGACGCTATCCTTCTTCTGGGAGTTTGTTATCTCGAAACGGGAGATGCAAAAAAAGCCACCGCTGCATTCTCGGCCGTGCTCAAGGGAGGTGTCGGCGCACTCGAACACGCTGAAACGCTTTACAACCTGAGCCAAATTGCGAATCCGGCACTAGCGAAAAAATTGTTGCCCGACCTGAAGGTACTGGAGGCTGATGCGCCGTCATTCAATATGGAAGATGATGAGTTGCGCTTTTCCGCACATCTTAATTTTGCGCGCGCAAGCCTGCTGGAGCGATTGGGGCAACCAAAGGACGCATGGGAAGCCCTGGAAGCGGCGAATGCTCCGTTCGATAAAATTTACTCCGAGTTTTACCAACACTTGCGTGGATCTGACGACTATACAATTGAACGGGCGGCAGGGTGGATTTATGCCGGTCCGCCGATGGTGGAGGCAGGTGACGATCTGCCCTTGTCGTTGTTCATTCTCGGGTCATCCCGCTCCGGGAAGACGACTTTGGAGCGATTGGTCAGTTCCCTGAAGGGCGTCGAGAGTGGCCACGAGCACGAATTGGTGCAGAAATCGGCATGTGAAACGGCCACCTCAAATGGTTTCTTGCCGCTTAATTACCCTGGTCAACTTCCGACGGCGATGCATCGGCAGTTTACGAAAATCTATATGCGCAACATTGCGGCACGCGGGCAGGGTACCAAGGTGCTGACATGCACGCATCCGGGCCTCATTCCCGACCTTGGCCGCATTGCCGAAACTGTTCCGAACCTCAGAGTTGTTTTTGTCCGGCGCGACAGCAGCGATACGGCATTCAGAATATTCGGAAAAGTTTATCCCGAAGGCACCAACCCGTTTGCCTACAATGTGGCCTCTATCCAAGAGCATCTTGAGGGCTATGGAAAGCTGGTTGAAGCCTGGTCAGAGGCGCTCGAAGGCATCACCATGCAGGTGACCTACGAGGACATGGTGAGCGACCCGCAGCGGACGCTTGAACTGGTCGCGGAATTTTGCGGGTTGGATGCCTCAAAGGCAAAGGCCTCAAAACTTGTTGATGATCGCGATTGCGCCAAGCCTTATCTGGATCATCTGGAAAATGCGCAGCAAAATATAGTTGTGCCACTTTCGGGGTGGGCTTCTCCCGAGTGATAGCCGGGTTCTAGAAAGACGATGCTGCAAGGCG
>JGI24023J19991_10000563_pt1 | contig 28758 bp, 24 predicted proteins | sample Cruoilmetagenom1_FD_19991 | JGI IMG/M metagenome (IMG submission 19991) | reverse complement strand
TGTTGCCGGCGTTCGCCTTCGATGTCTTCGGCAACCTTCAGGCTGATTTCCAGAGACGAAGGTTCCAGCGCCTGCATAATCAAAGTGGTGATGCACGCATCCAGGGCATTGCCGCTCAGTGCCTGGCAATGGGCTTCACCGTAATCGACCGCCATGCGGTCACACCCATAGCGTAAGCCTTTGCCATTGTCGCTGTAACGGGTGGACATCCGTAACCCGCAGCGTCCGCATACGATCAGGCCGGACAGCAGTGACGGTCCTTGCCGAACAGCACCCATGACCTGAGCCATATTCGCTTCCATCTGCGCAATGTTTCGCTCATACTGCTCCCAGCTGATGTAGGCCGGCAAGCGGTCCTTGATCAGGACTTCCCATTCTCCGGCCGGGGCGACCGTTCGACCGGTGGATGGCCGCCCGGGGACCTTTTTCCGGACGTCGGTCGGTCGACGCCCGTACACATAAGCCCCCGCATAGATGGGATTATGCAACAGGTTGCTGAGCGTTGTTCGGTTCGGCCGGCGCCAGACCAGCGCCCATTTGTTCGGACCACCGGCAAGCCGATAGGGCATTTGTATCCGCTGTTCGACGAATGCTTGCAGAACACCGTTGATTGTCCGTTTGCGTTCAAACAGCTCAAAAACACGCGCGATCACGCCTTGGGCCTGTTCGTCCGGGTCTTTGGTCACCTCGCCGGAGGGGTGACGAATGTAGCCTATCGGAACCTGCATGCCTAAGTCTCCCCGGCGCGCCTTCGCCCGCTTGCCCTCCAACATCCGTTGCTTGAGTATATGAAGTTCGGCTTCAGACATGGTACCTTTCAACCCCAATAATAATCGATCATTGTAGAGCGTCGGATCATATACGCCATCCAGGTCACCAATCAGTGTACCGAAAATCGCACACACTTCCAGCAATTGATGCCAATCCCGAGACGAGCGGTGACAGGCGAGACATTTCCAGACCCAAAACAATGCCCACATGGTCCAGACCAACCTCCGCCACCAAACGTTGAAAGCCAAGCCGCCCTTGTGCCGATGCACCTGAACAGCCCAGATCTTCATCAATAACCTCGATCTGTTGCCGTGACCCAGCCGCGCGGCCTGGTCAACCAAACCGTATTGGAGGCGTGTGGACTCTTGGTGGCGATGAACCTGTTGCAGGGTCGATTGACGGACATAAATCACCGCTCTTCGATCCAGATGATGTGGTGTGATCTTCCCGCTTCGGTTCCAATGATTCGGCTGCCGGTTGATTGTCACAGTGTTCATTGCCGCCTCCCGTTACTGGTAACGGATTCGTCATCTGGCTTTGCACCAGTGTCGCCAACACATTGATGAGATGATTCTTTTGAGGGAGAGAGAGGCTGCTCCATTGAATTGGAATCGGGTTGTCCAGCCGGTTCGTCATCTGTCTGACTCCACCTTGCCAGTGACAAAAGCGCCTCCCGACCAATCATTGGGGGAACCTTCGTATTTGTCAAGAAGTAATTTATAGATGTATTATTGACGGGATATCGGATCCGGCTTCAAGGACATCAAGCAGGAAATCGGTAGTTCCAAAAGTCAGACTCGCAACGCCGATGCGGTGACCAATTACCTGAACTTCTGTATGATGGTTGATACTGTCACATGGAGCTATGCTGATCGCATCAAGGCCGATCCCGAGCGCCGCCATATCGTTAAAGGTCGAACCAGTTTCGCCTTCCCCGATGTACGAAGGCTCGTTGCCAATGCGGCTTTGAGCGAGGATTTTCCCGGGCTTTGGCCCGATTCACCCAACCCCCCGCAAAATTCTTTCGTCTCGGTCCTTTTGCGCATGGTGGCTTGATGGCCGGTACACCCGGAACAAAAAAAATCGGTGAAACTTCAGTCCAAATAAAGCTATGCATCGAATGCTGGAGCGGAGTTGAAACGTTGCAAACAGGCTTTTCATATACAATCGTGGTTGTGTTTGGTTGTTCGGCTCATTGGATGATGGTTTAGACGATAAGACTCACAGAGAACGTAGTGACTCCCAGAATTGCGTTGATCACCGGCGCTGCACGGCGGATCGGTGCTGCGATAGCACACCGGCTGCATGCAGCGGATATGAACATCATCCTTCATTATCGGACTTCCAAAGCGGAAGCGGATGATCTTTGCGCGTCGCTGAACCGGAAACGCACGGGATCGGCTGTAGCTCTGCAGGCCGATCTGCTGCATACCCCGAACATCGGCGCCTTGATCCGCAGCGCCGCAGACGTCTGGGATGGTTTGGATGTGCTGGTGAATAATGCTTCGACGTTTTATGCGACGCCGGTGGAGGATGTGACCGAGAAACAATGGGACGAACTGATCGGCAGCAATCTGAAAGCACCCTTTTTTCTGTCTCAGGCGGCGGTTCCGTTGCTGAAAAGGCGCAACGGCTGCATCGTCAATATCATCGATATCCACGCCAAACGGCCATTGAAAGGGTATCCTGTCTACAGCATCGCCAAGACCGGCCTGGCGGCGATGACGCGGGCACTGGCAAAAGAGCTGGGGCCGAAAATCCGGGTAAACGGCATCGCCCCCGGCGCGATCCTCTGGCCGGAAAGCAATTTGTCTGAGGATGAAAAAAAGGCGATCGTCACCCGCACGGTGCTGAAGCGCACAGGATGCCCGGATGACATTGCACGTACGGTACTGTTTCTGATTCGCGATGCCGATTATATTACCGGCCAGCTGTTGGCAGTCGACGGCGGCCGCAGTCTTTTCAGCTGAAAGGGGTTATCGAGCGCTGCATACACTGTTTCTATCAGCCTGCATGAATCACCATGGCGCTGCTACCCGCTTTTGCCGAAGGTCGGTCTTATCGAAGCGCTCCCATAGCTCCGCAAAGCGTTCTTTCGTCACTGGATGCCGCAAATCCGGTGCCACTTCCGCCAGCGGCTCGAGCATAAAGGCATAATCCATAAGTTCAGGGCGCGGAAGCTGCAGATGTTCTTCATCGAGGATCAAATCGCCGTAGAGAATCAGATCGAGATCCAGCGCCCGGGCCGAGAATTTTTCACTGATGCGCTGACGGCCGTGCCGGTTCTCGAGCACTTTCAAGATCTTAACGATTTCGGCAACCGGCAGATCCGATTCGAACCCGACCACCATATTATAAAATGGCGCGCCTTCGAACCCGACCGCTTCGGTATCGTATACGCTGGAAAGCGTCAATCGGCCGAAACGTTCCTGCAGAGACTCGACCGCCGAGGCGATGTTTTTTTCCCGCTCGATATTGCTGCCGATACTTAGAAATACTTCAGCCATTGGCCGGCTGCTCCCCGCGTTCGATGATGATGCCGACATCACTGGCCCCGCGTATCGCCCCTTTTTTGTTGACCGTCAGCCGCACCCAGGGAACGTTGAACTCTTCCATGATGAGTTGACTGATGGTTTCGGCAAGCGTCTCGACAAGAAAGAACTCGCTCTGCTCGACATAATCGATGAGCCGCTTGGAGACGGCTTTATAATCCAGCGTGTCTTCGATTGCGTCCGATTGGGCCGCGTTTCGTATGTCGGTGGCCATTTCGATGTCCAGTATAATGGTTTGCCTGGTTTTCCGTTCCCAGTCGTAGATGCCGATAATGGTCTCGATCGTAAGGCCACGCAGAAATATAATATCCATGAAGTAGTCTGGTTGATTGTCATATCGCAAACAGGTGGCATTATAGCATTGGAACCGGTGATGGCCGAGCACCAAGGGGCGCCAAATTATGGCAGGGAAACGAACAAGTGGACTGAAAAACTATAGTTCTTTGATCAGGGGAAAAATATGTGGGTGTGGGTCTTAATTCCGTTTGCCTACGCGCTGGGCTCGGTGTCCAGTGCGATCATCGTTTGTCGAATCCTTGATTTGCCCGACCCTCGCGAAGAGGGCTCAAAAAATCCCGGAGCGACCAATGTACTGCGGTTCGGCGGCAAAAAAGCAGCGGCCGTCACCCTCATCGGCGACGTGCTGAAAGGGCTGATTCCGGTTGTCGTGGGATCCACCCTGGGCGTCGAGCCGGTCATTCTTGCCGCAATCGGCCTGGCTGCATTCCTTGGACATCTTTATCCTCTTTTTTTCGGTTTTCAGGGCGGCAAAGGAGTGGCGACAGCATTTGGTGTTCTGACCGGATTTTCCTGGCCGGTCGGTCTTGCTTTGGCAGCGACCTGGCTGACGGTGGCCAAAACAGTCCGCCTTTCGTCTCTATCCGCACTGATTGCCGCTGTGCTGGCGCCGGTGTATGTCTGGTGGTTCACGCGAATACCCGTTCTGATTGCAGCGGCCTGTTTGATTTCAGCCTTGTTGATCTGGCGTCACCGCAGCAATATCCGGCGTTTGCTGGCTGGTGAAGAGAGTGGCATCGGACGTTGAACCAATTCACGTTGCGCGGATCACCCAATGCCGGCAGCCCCGCCATCCCTTTCAAGGTGGCCCACAATCACCATGAGATGAATTGTAGGTTGGGTTAGGCGCGCGCAGCAACCTTCCTTCCGGTTTTCACTGGCCTTGATGCGCGCCGTAATCCAACATCCACCCTCGTAAGCATCTTGAAAGGGATGATGCGGCAGCCCTCACTGGCCCGTTATTTGATCCAACGGCCAGCGGGGATGGACGGTCATCTCGAGGGGCTCATGCTCGCCCGAAAGAAGGCGCCGGCAGCCGGCCAATGCGATCATGGCGCCGTTGTCGGTACAGAATTCCAGGCGTGGGAAATAAACGGTGGCATTTTCTTTGTGTACCATGTTCTGCACAGCGGTACGAATGGCTTTGTTGGCGCTGACCCCACCGGCGACAACCAGGCGAGTGAGGCCGCTCTGTTGCAACGCGCGCCGGCATTTGATCGCCAGTGTGTCGACGACGGCATCCTGGAATGCGCGTGCGATATCGGCTTTCGTCTGTTCATCCCGCCCGTTTTGATTCAGCGTGTTCAGCGTGAAAGTTTTCAGTCCGCTGAAGCTGAAGTCCAGTCCCGGCCGATTGGTCATGGGGCGGGGGAAACGAAACCGCTCGGGATTGCCGGTTTCGGCCAGCTTGGCGACGGCCGGTCCGCCCGGATAGCCAAGCCCCAACATTTTGGCGGTTTTGTCGAACGCCTCGCCGGCGGCATCGTCCAGTGACTCGCCGAGGATTGTGTAGCCGCCGATGCGCGCCACTTCCACCAGCAGGGTATGCCCGCCGGAGACCAGCAGTGCAATGAACGGGAACTCCGGCGGGTTTTCTTCCAGCATGGGCGCAAGCAGGTGCCCCTCCATATGATGAACCGCAACCGCAGGGATTTGCCACGCCCATGCCAGGCTGCGGCCGACCGTTGCCCCGACCAACAAAGCCCCGACCAGTCCGGGGCCCGCTGTATAAGCGATGCCGCCTACCTGCTGAGACGTCAAGCCGGCATCGATGATGACCTGCCGGATCAGCGGTGTCAGTTTGCGGATGTGATCGCGGGAAGCCAGTTCCGGAACGACACCGCCATAGTCGGCATGCAGCCGGGTTTGACTGTACAGTGCGTGGGCCAGCAACCCCTGCTGCGAATGGTAGATCGCGACGCCTGTCTCATCACACGATGTCTCGATACCGAGAACGTACATAATAGTTTAAATTTATAAGTACTGACGATATAATGTGCAGTTCGCTTTTTAACGAATACTGCATCCAACATTATGGTACCAGCTTAGAGGAGATTACATGCCGTCCATTCGAGTCAAAGAAAACGAACCGTTCGATATTGCCATCCGCCGTTTCAAGCGTGCGTGTGAAAAAGCCGGCGTCCTGTCCGAAACCCGGCGCCGTGAATTCTACGAAAAACCCACCGAAGAACGCAAGCGTAAAGCGGCCGCCGCCGTCAAACGCCATTTGAAAAAACTCTCCCGGGAACGTTACGCATTGCGGAACCTGCGTAAGGGTCGCCCTCAACTCTGATTGCGGATTGGACACGTGCTTAGATGGCAACGAACCAGGAATTTTTAAAGCAGCGCATCCAGTCCGATATGAAGGCCTCGATGAAATCAGGAGACAAACCGCGGCTGGGTGTCATCCGCCTGATGATGGCGGCCATCAAACAGCAGGAAGTGGACGAGCGCATCACCCTGAACGATGCTCAGATCATCGCCGTGCTGGACAAGATGGTCAAACAGCGGCGTGAATCCGTCAGCCAATACCAGCCTGCCGGGCGGGAAGACTTGGCGAGTGCCGAAGAAGCGGAAATCAGCGTCATCAAGGAATATCTTCCGGAAGCGCTCACCGATGGGGAGATCGCTCGGATGATCGAGACAGCCGTGGCGAGCGTCGGTGCCGAATCGATCCGAGATATGGGGAAAGTGATGGCCGGCCTCAAGCCGCACATGCAAGGGCGCGCCGACATGGCCGAGGTCAGTGCTCGGGTCAAAAGCCGATTGAGTTCCAACGGCTAGCCCCGCCTGTTTTTTTGCGCGCAAGCCAACTTGTGCGCCGCGGTGTGGTGATTCATAGTGTCGGGTAGAATTCCGCAAACGTTCATCGATGACCTGATCGCCCGGGTCGACATTGTCGATCTGATCGACTCACGCGTGCCGTTAAAAAAAACTGGCAGAAACCACGTCGCGCGCTGCCCTTTTCACAGCGAAAAAACTCCAAGCTTCAGCGTCAGCCGCGAAAAACAATTTTATTATTGCTTTGGCTGCGGTGCCAGCGGGACCGCCATCGGCTTCTTGATGGACTACGATCATCTCGGTTTTGTCGAGGCGGTTGAAGAGCTGGCGGAGTCGGTCGGACTCGGCGTTCCCAGAGAGGCGAGTATCCCTGGAAAGGAAGAACGAACAGCTGCGCTCAACCCCGTTTATGATCTGCAAAACCGTGTTGCGGCGTATTACGCAGAGCAGCTCAGGAATCATCCGCAGGCGCAGCGGGCGATCGATTATTTGAAAGGAAGGGGGCTCAGCGGTGATGTGGCCCGGCACTACGGCATCGGTTATGCGCCGCCCGGCTGGAACAATTTGGCCGATCGCTTCGACCAAAGGCAATTATTGGCCGCCGGTCTCCTGATCGAAAAGGACAGCGGAAACCGCTACGATCGATTCAGGGATCGAATCATGTTCCCTATTCGTGATCGCCGGGCGCGCGTTGTTGGGTTTGGCGGCCGGGTCCTCGATCAGGGCACGCCAAGATATCTCAATTCCCCGGAAACCAGCGTTTTTCAGAAAGGGCGTGAGGTTTACGGTCTTGCTGAGCTGTTGCGGATGGTCTGCAAGCCGGAAAGGATTCTGGTCGTCGAGGGTTATATGGACGTCATCGCCCTGGCCCAATGCGGCATTCCTTATTCTGTTGCAACGTTGGGAACAGCGACGTCCAAAGAACATTTGGATCTGCTGTTTCGCTTCAGTTCGGAGCTCGTGATCTGCTTTGACGGTGACCGGGCGGGACAGCAGGCCGCGTGGCGGGCGGTGGAAACAGCATTACCCTGCCTGCGCGAAGGGCGGCAGATACGCCTTATCCTGCTGCCTGATGGCCAGGATCCGGATTCCCTTGTGCGTCAGGAGGGTCGCGCACGGCTTGAAAAGGATATTGCCAGCGCCGTTTTATTGTCCGACTATTTTTTTCAACATCTGACAGACAAGCTCGACTTGACTACACTTGAAGGGCGGGCAAGCCTGGTTAAAATTGCACGGCCCCTGATCAGCAAGCTGCCGGAGGGAACCTTTCGGCAAATGATGCGGGCCCGACTGTCGGAACTTGCACATATCGAGGTGGTCGAAAATAGTGTCACCGTGGAGAAGCCTATGCATCGGTCATACGACGATGAGCGGCGGTCGCAAGTGCAGTCCTCCCCCATAAGAGTGGCAATCGCGCTTTTGCTCCAACACCCTGAGTTGGCTCAGAACGCTGACCTTGAATCGACGGAATGGACACCACTTGAGTCAACGGGGGTCGTTCTGTTGAAAAAGATTATGCAGATGTTGAAGGAACAGCCGAACATGCCTTTGGGCGGACTGCTGGAACGATTTCGTGGAGAGCAGGAAGAGCGTTACATGAAGCGGTTGGCACTGTGGAATTTACCTATTCCGGACGAGGGTGTGAATGCAGAGTTTACCGATGCGCTTTCACGGATCAGTGAACATGAAAAAAACGCGTACGTGGACCGGCTGCTGCAGAAGGAAAGCGAGGCCGGTTTGACGGAAACAGAGAAGCTGAAACTGCGGCAATTATTAGCTGAAGTTAAGTTAAGTTAAGTTAAGTTAAGTTAAGTTAAGTTAAGTTAAGTTAAGTTAATGATCATATTGAAATTTATTTATGGCGTGTTATAATTTTGCAACAAAACATGCTTGCGTGGGGGGTTGATGAATCAAGAACAGCAACAATCACAGCTTAAACATCTTATCGCAAAAGGGAAAGAGCAAGGGTTTTTGACCTATTCAGAGGTCAATGACCATCTTCCCGGCGATATCGTCGATCCGGAGCAGATCGAAGACATCATCGGCATGATCAATGATATGGGCATCGAGGTGCACGAAGTTGCGCCGGATGCCGATTCATTGATTAGCGCTACGGTCATTATGACGGATGACGCCGACGATGTGGCCGAAGTTGCCGCTGCACTGGCTTCAGTCGATAATGAGTTTGGCAGAACAACCGACCCTGTGCGCATGTATATGCGCGAGATGGGAACGGTTGAACTGCTGACGCGAGAAGGTGAATTAAAGATCGCCAAGCGGATTGAAGAGGGGCAACTGCAAGTTCAATACGCCTTGGCAAGGTATCCTTTGGTCATCGATGCGGTTTTAAGGAACTTTGATGAAGTCGTTCGAGGCGATCTGCGATTGAGCGACGTCATCGCTGGCTTTGCGTACGCTGACCCGACTGAAGAGGAGGAAAAAACGGCGCGGGAAAGTGACGACGATGCCGACAACACCATTTCCGGTCCCAGCCTGGACAAAGCGAAAGAAAAGATTGGTGTGCTGGCAAAACATTATGCAACGCTGCTGGCTTGCTTGAAGGATTATGGGTATAACCATGAACGTACGGAAGATGTTTATCGAGCGGTCGGAGAAGCTTTTGTCGAGCTTAAGTGGAACCCTCGATACTTTCAACGCTTGTCCGGTTTATTGCAGACAGCTGTCTGCAAAGTTCGCGCGCAGGAAAAAATTGTTCTGGATCTTTGCGTCAAACAGGCAAAAATGCCTCGCAAAGAGTTCATTGTTTCGTTTGCCGGCAACGAATCGAGTCCACGCTGGTTCAACCAGGTTTTGAAATCGGGCAAAGACTATTCGAAAAGGCTTGAGTCACATGCCGAGGATATCCGCCGCGCACAGAATAAACTGGCTCAAATAGAGAAAGAAACCGGCTTGTCTGTTCATGATATCAAAGATATCAACCGACGCATGTCGATCGGTGAAGCCAAGGCGCGGCGAGCAAAAAAGGAGATGATCGAAGCCAATCTGCGACTGGTTATCTCCATTGCAAAAAAATATACCAACCGAGGTCTTCAATTTCTCGACCTGATTCAGGAAGGCAACATCGGCTTGATGAAAGCTGTTGATAAGTTTGAATACCGTCGCGGCTACAAATTCTCGACCTATGCAACATGGTGGATCCGGCAGGCGATTACGAGGTCGATCGCCGACCAGGCAAGGACCATTCGTATTCCAGTGCATATGATTGAGACAATCAATAAGCTGAATCGCATATCACGGCAGATGCTGCAGGAAATGGGGCGGGAAGCGACGCCGGAAGAGTTGTCCGAGCGAATGGAGATGCCTGAGGATAAAGTAAGGAAAGTATTAAAAATCGCGAAGGAACCGATTTCAATGGAAACGCCCATCGGAGACGACGAAGATTCGCATCTGGGCGATTTTATCGAGGACGCCAGAGTCTTGTCGCCAGTCGAATCGGCAACCGCCGAAGGCTTGAGAGAGTCGACGCAAATCGTGCTGGCCAGCCTGACGGCAAGAGAAGCTAAAGTTCTGCGTATGCGCTTCGGCATCGACATGAACACCGACCATACACTGGAGGAAGTGGGGAAACAGTTCGATGTCACGCGCGAACGCATTCGGCAGATTGAAGCGAAAGCATTGCGCAAACTAAGACATCCATCTCGGTCGGAGCCGTTACGCAGTTTTGTCGAATAAAGTAATTGCTTGTCCGGGCCCTTAGCTCAGTTGGTTAGAGCAGGGGACTCATAATCCCTTGGTCGTAGGTTCGAATCCTACAGGGCCCACCAGGAAAATCAAAGCCTTACAGATCATCGCCTGTAAGGCTTTTTTATTCGGGTAACGCAGGGGTTACGCCCCAATAAGCAACAAAACACAGATTACGAGAGAAAGATTATGGATGCTCAAGAGGCCCAATCGGAAATTACCAGCTTGATTGAAAAGCTTTTTTGTGACATCGGTGGCAACGCCAATGACATTGCTCACATCATACCGAAAGACGGCGGATGGGGTAAAGCGCTCTCCTATGAGGTATGCAACAGAGAAGGCAAGAGGATACGAGTGTTTAGGACGTACATAGATGACAAAGAGCATGAAACGATAAAAAGCGCTCTACGCGGTCTGCTTTAGCTACTCGCCGACAACCATTTGCTCGATAACTAGCGGACGTGCCGCCTTTATGCTTGTTGATAGGTAACTATTCACCACATTCTGCGAAGATCAACCCGATAAAGCGTCATTGCAATTCATAAAATCTGGCTGCTTGCCCTGAAACAGCAATGTCAATACCTGGGTCGCTGTCATTCCTTGCTTGCGACAGGTTGACAGATAACTGCGAACACGACAGAAGATTTTGGCTCCATCCATCGACCGGAAGCAACCGGAGATTTTCTGCTGAACCTTGGTCATGCGCAGGTCATTCTCACCCTGGTTGTTGGTAAAGGGGATATTATTCGCAACCACGAAGCGCAGCACATCATGCTCGAAGTCACGTAGTCGTTCCAGCAGGTTCCTGGCCTTGGAGCGTTTGAGCCTGCCCCGTTTCCCCTTGCGTTGTTTTTCATCGGGCGGAGGGCATTCGATCTCCGCTTTTTCGAGCAGCTTTCGATATCGTTGGCGCCACAGCTCTGCCGCATCCGGCAGTAATTGACCGCCAGCATCCTCTACCGCTTGTCGAATATCCGTCAGCAGCGTCTGCATCTCCTTGGCCCATTGCTGTTGATCATGCTCCCAAGCCCTCTCCAACTCTCTGAGGTGATGGGCATTGCACAATGCATGGGTGCATTCGTAGCGGTAGTATGGCTTCCAGCGATCATGGCACAACACGCCCCCGAAAAAAGGCAGGATGCCAATCTCATCCATGACTTCGCTTGGCATGAGGATGGAACAGGTCAATGCCTCGTTGGAGGCGCAGTGCAACCAGTGACGTTGACCACCAATGTTTATGCTGGTCTCATCCACGTGCAGAACCGCAGACTTGGCAAGTTCTCTTTTTGCCCATTGTTCAAAAGGCTCGAGTCTGTCATAGGCTTCTTTATTGAAGTTGAAGACCGAACCGACACTGACCGGAATATGCATCTGCTCCTGAAAGTGGTCGCGGATTCGATCATAGGGAATCAATTGCTGTTGCGACATATAGACCGCATTGGCCTTCACATTGAGGCCATACTGAATCGGTCGATTCACTCCTTCCGGGAAAACGGCCACAAAGCAATTCCCTTGGCCGCCTTCAAGAACCTGTGCGCGGTATTCGGTCAGAAACCGCGCAATGTCGATATCAACAACTTGCCGTATTTCATAACCGACTTCGCGATACTCTTGTCCCCTTGGCAGCGTGCGGCGGTCGATCTTCAACACTTTCACTTCATCGGGATCATCCACTCGTTCAAGGGTGATCCCGTTGCGCCCTTTCTGCCCTCCCGGCTTTCTGGCGCTGTTTCCTTTCCTGCTCGACTTCTTCCGGTTTGGATCGGTTGATGGTGGCTTGCTGCTATTCGTGCTGTTGAGGTTAAGCCGGTTTGCTAGCAGAGCTACCAGGATCAGCAACGTTTCCAGTGCCGACCTGAGCGCAGGTGACAGATCCTGTTCTTTACCGAGCAACTCCTTGGCGCCCTCGATTGCCGAATTGACGTCAAATCCCTCTATTTTCAATTGCCTGCACTCAAATGATCTTGACTGTGATCATTATCGCACGGGTTTTCAGGGCCGGTTTTTTTTGTCCCTGTGGGCGCTTCTAAGGCGATCCCAAAAGTGATCCAGCTCCCGAGTTATGCAGCATACAAGCACCCGATGCCTGGCTTCTTGTGGCTTATTTAGCCGGTTATAATGACAACCAGCCAGATATCACCAAAATCGCAAAAAAATACGAAAAACCTTGTCAAGCACTTTTTCAGTTTTTTTGCTGAATAGTTACGCTGCTCAATGATCTGAAAGAAGCGCGTGAGCGCCTGGAGCAGAATTCCCGCAACAGTTCGCGCCCTCCGAGTTCCGAAGCGCCCTGGGAAAAAGCCCNGGAGCAAAGCGATGATCAGGATGCGCCGGAAGAGCCGCAGGACGCAGGCGATGCTGAAAAGGAACAACCAAAGCCCATCTAGTGAATGGACGGATGAACAGTCACCCGGGCTGAGAGTCACGAACACCAGGCACACTTACTACGAAATCCCCTGTGCGTGTGGACACGTCACACGCCGGCAGCCGCATCGGCCTGAGGCCGATGCGGCTGGCTCATGAGTGATGGTTATCAGGTCTATCGGAAATATCCGAACCGCCTGCGTTGCTGGGCACATCTGATCCGCAAGGCGAAAGGCCTGGAAAAGAGCCTGGATCAACAGGCGCAGCAGTTCGGGAAGGAGACATTGGCGCTGCTTGGCAGCCTCATCACCGCCGTTCGTCGTGCACGCGAACACCCGCCCGACACGCCGCTGACCAAAACCCATCAAGCAGAGTTGATCGCCTACCGCCAACACTGTGAGCGCTTGACGCCGGCACAAAGATGCGATGGGGACCCTGCCAGTAGTTTCTCAATAACCTGAGGCGCCGCATGAATTAAAGCATGAAGCGGCTTATTGAGAAGTTACCCCTGCCGGCTCCACCCGGTTGATATCGCACAACTCTGCCGGGAAATGCACTTGCAAGCCGGTGTAATAAATTACATAATGGCTCAGACATTGAGGGACCGGGCAAGCCAATGATTCGCCTTCCCGCCCGATTGTTGATCCCTGTCGACAGCACAGACCTTAACCGATGGAACAACCCCAAGACTACCCGCTGCTGAGCGGCATCGACTCACCGGATGATCTGCGTCGTCTTCCCGACGATCAGCTGGCCCCCCTAGCAGAAGAGCTGCGGCGTTTCCTGCTCGACAGCGTCAGTCAATCCGGAGGCCATTTGGCGGCCGGGCTCGGTACCGTAGAACTTACTATTGCGCTGCATTATGTGTTCGACAGCCCCAAGGACCGGCTGGTGTGGGATGTCGGCCATCAGGCTTATCCCCACAAGATTCTCACCGGGCGGCGCGACCGAATGCACACGATCCGCAAGCTGGATGGAGTGTCGGCTTTTCCAAACCGCAGCGAAAGCCCGTACGACAGTTTCGGTGTCGGCCACTCGAGTACGTCGATCAGTGCCGCGTTGGGCATGGCGATTGCCGCCTCGCTGGATCAACGGGGGCAGCAGATGGTCGCGATTATCGGGGACGGCGGCATAACCGGAGGCATGGCGTTCGAAGCGCTGAACCATGCCGGCACCCTCGATGCCAATATCCTTGTCGTGCTGAACGATAACGAGATGTCAATCTCGCCGAATGTCGGGGCGCTGAACAATTATCTTGCCAGAATCCTCTCCAGCAAGTTTTATTCGAATATCAAAGAGGAGAGCCGCAAGGTGCTCAGCCGGATGCCCACTGTTTGGGAACTGGCACGCCGCACCGAGGAACACATGAAAGGGATGGTCGCTCCCGGAACGCTTTTCGAAGAACTGGGTTTCAATTACATTGGCCCGATCGACGGGCACGATATTCCCACTCTGGTGGCCACCCTCCACAATTTGCGTGATATCAAAGGACCGCGCTTTCTGCATGTGGTCACCAAAAAAGGCAAAGGCTATCAGCCGGCCGAAAACGATCCGATCACCTACCACGGCGTCTCGTCCTTTGATCCCGAACTGGACCATATGCCGAAATCCAAAGCCACTCAGCCCACATACACACAGGTGTTCGGGCAGTGGCTGTGCGATATGGCGGCAAAAGACCCGCGCCTGCTCGGTCTGACCCCGGCGATGCGTGAAGGCTCCGGTCTGGTCGAGTTCTCGAAGCGGTTCCCCGATCGCTATTTCGATGTAGCCATTGCCGAACAGCACTGTGTGACGCTGGCGGCCGGCATGGCATGTGAAGGCTATAAACCGGTCGTGGCCATCTATTCCACCTTTCTGCAGCGAGGTTACGATCAGCTGGTGCACGACGTCGCTCTGCAAAACCTGCCGGTACTGTTCGCCATCGACCGCGCCGGCCTGGTGGGGCCGGATGGCCCGACGCATGCCGGCAGCTTCGACTTCAGCTATATGCGCTGTCTTCCAAACGTGTTGATCATGGCGCCCGCCGATGAAAACGAGTGTCGGCAGATGCTGTACACCGGGTTTCAACACGATGGGCCGGCATCGGTGCGTTATCCCCGCGGTCAGGGGCCCGGTGTGCCGGTCAAATCGGCCATGACAGCAATTCCTATCGGTCAGGCCGAGGTCCGGCGGAAAGGAACGCGCATTGCGATGCTGGCATTCGGCTGCATGCTGGCCCCGGCATTGGAAGCGGGCGAATCATTCGATGCGACAGTGGTCAACATGCGCTTCGTCAAACCGCTGGATGAAAAGCTTCTGCTGGAGCTGGTCGAGCAACATGATCTCTTTGTCACCATCGAAGACAACAGCATCGCCGGCGGCGCGGGCAGCGCGGTCAATGAGTGCCTGCAGCGTCACGAAGTGGTAATGCCGATACTCAACCTGGGCCTGCCAGACCGATTCATCGAACAGGGCAGCCGGGAACAATGCCTTGCAGATGCCGGCATGGATGCCACCGGCATCTGCCGACGCATCAACGCATGGGTCAAACGGTATCCGACACAGAATAGTCGTTTGATTTCCTGAGAACGATCAATGGAACGGCTTAGGGCAAAAATCCGCAATATTCCGAACTTTCCCAAACCTGGCATCCTGTTCAAGGATATCACACCTCTGGTCAGCGATGCAGCAGCCTTGCGACTGGCTGTCCATCAACTGTTGCATCCCTACCTCGGCCTCGATATCAGCGCCGTTGCCGGTATGGAAGCCAGAGGGTTCATTTTCGGCTCGTTGGTCGCATGGGAACTGGATGTCGGTTTCGTGCCGCTGCGCAAACCGGGAAAATTGCCGTACGACGTAGAACGCGTTTCCTACGATCTGGAGTATGGGTCTGCTTCACTCGAGGCGCATATCGATGCGCTCGGCGTCGGTGACCGGGTGCTGCTCATCGATGATTTGCTCGCAACCGGCGGCACGGCCAAAGCCAGCTGCGAGTTGATTGAGAACCTTGGTGCGGAGATCGTCGGCTGCGCTTTTGTCATCGAGCTGGAAGCCTTGGGCGGCAGAGAACGACTCGCCGATTATGATGTGCATGCCTTGCTGCGCTATTAACAGCAAGGCTTAAGCCCCCTCTCCCTCCCTCTAGTCGGCCATTTCAACGCGGATCACAGTACCGATGGTCGACGGAGCTTGGCCTTTGTCCTGCTCGTATTCAGGTTTTGGTTCGGAGACCATTGCACCCTCGGTACGCGGCCCTCTGATCGAAGTGTACAGCGCCTTCAGCGGGTGCTTGAGCATATCTTCCACCGCTGTCGGCTCATAACCGCAGTGTGCCATACAGTTGGCGCACTTGGGAGTTTTCGACGTACCGTATCGGTCCCAGGGCGTCTCCTCCATCAATGCCTTGAAACTGGAGGCATAACCTTCATCGCTCAACAGATAACACGGCTTTTGCCAGCCGAATACATTGCGCGTCGGGTTGCCCCACGGCGTACATTGATAGCTCTGGTTGCCCGCCAGAAAATCCAGGTACAGACTCGAGTGATTCAGCCGCCACTTGCGGCCTTTACCTCGCTTGAATATTCCGCGAAACAACTCTTTGGTCTCCCGCCCTTTAATGAAGATACCCTGTTGCGGCGCACGTTCATAGCTGAACCCGGGCGAGATCGTTGCAGCTTCGACACCGAGTTCCGTCACAAAATCGAGAAACCTGGCCGCTTCTTCGGCCGTCTCGCCCTGAAAAAGTGTGCAATTGATGGTCACGCGAAAGCCCTTGCTCAAAGCGATCTTGATCGCTTCCACGGCCCGGTCGAAGACACCTTCCTGACAGACGGAAGCATCATGGCGCTCCCGCTCTCCGTCCAAGTGAACAGAAAAGGTCAAATAAGGTGATGGTGTATAGTCATCGATGCGCTTTTTCAGCAGCAGCGCATTGGTGCATAGATAAACGAACTTTTTTCTCTGAACGATCCCTTCGACAATCTGCGGCATCTCCTTGTGAATCAACGGCTCCCCACCGGGAATCGATACAATCGGAGCGCCGCACTCATCGACGGCTGCAAGGCATTCATCGACGTTCATCCGGCGATCCAGAATCTCATCAGGATGATCGATCTTGCCACAGCCGGCGCACGCCAGATTACAACGGAACAGGGGCTCCAGCATGAGCACCAAAGGGTATCGCTTGACGCCCTTGATGCGTTGTTTCAGAAGATACTTCCCCACACTGATCTGTTGACGTATCGGTACACTCATAATTGTACTCCCATTGATCCTTAGAGCATGTCACGAAATAAGTATCGCATCTTGCTTGTCTTTTTGCCCGTCTTCTGCGTTGCGGCAATGGTTACATAACTTGGCTATGCGCCCATCGCCGCGCCTTGAAGACGAACAAAAATCCGGCGCAATCTGCAACACTTATTTCGTTCTATGCCCTTATCGATTGATTGCAGGTTGATTTTGGGCTTTCATCTTCTGCAGCAAAGAGACCGGAAGCCGAAAGGTCACACCCTCCGGTTCGGCATCCATCTCGACGACCCGGGCCACTCCGATTCGCTTCAATCCATCCAACACTTCCTGGACCAAAACATCCGGTGTGGAGGCGCCGGCCGTAATACCCACCCGTTCTTTGCCGGTGAACCACGATTCATCCAGTTCGGCGGCGTTTTGAACAAGGTAAGCATCGATCCCCACATGTTCGCCGACTTCCCTCAGCCGGTTCGAATTGGAGCTGTTTCTGGCGCCGACGACAATCAGCAAATCCACTTGGGGCGCCAGTTCGCGCACTGCCGTCTGCCGATTCTGGGTCGCGTAGCAGATGTCGTTCTTGCGCGGTTCGATGATTTTCGGAAACCGTTTTTTAAGCGCTTCTACGATCGTCGCGGTATCATCGACCGATAAAGTGGTCTGTGTTACATAGGTCAGGTCCTCGGGGTTTCTGACCTGCAAAGAGTCCACATCCGCGACCTCCTGTACCAAATAGATGGCTCCCCCGAAACTTCGGCCGTAATGCCCCAATGTACCATTGACCTCGGGATGGCCGGCGTGGCCGATCAGAATGACTTCGCGTCCCTCACGCGCATGACGGATGACCTCCAGATGAACACGGGTCACCAGTGGGCAGGTTGCATTGATCACCTCGAGCCTTCGATCTTCCGCTTTCCTGATCATCGCATCGGAAACGCCGTGGGCGCTGAAAATGGTTACCGCGTCATCAGGCACTTCGTCGAGCGTTTCGACAAAGACCGCTCCCCTTGAGCGCAGATCCTCCACGACGCGTTGGTTATGCACGATCTCATGCACCACATAAACGGGCGCCCCATAAATTTCAAGAGCCGATTCAACGATCTCAATCGCCCGGACGACGCCGGCACAAAACCCTCGCGGCTGCGTTAGTATTACATCCATACTCAAGCCTGCTGTTTCGTTAAATAATCACTATTAACAGAGCATTTTACCTGGTTTTTCGCCTTTTGCCAGCGCTTTCCGGTTCATACCTCGATCAAACCGCACAAAATATTCATTTTTTGGATAAAAACAACAGCAAACCGGTCTATCTCTCTTTGTGAAACGGCTCAATCGTCACATCAACTCTTGACTGAATTATAAAAACCTATAAAATTCATTGCAATATTTAATTTTTTGGCGGCTGCAAGGCGTGCATTTATGGCCGAGCAACTGCATCCAGATTGTTGTATTTTACCAAGTTGCAACAGAATTGGTCGCGGATTGCTTCATCGCCCGGTTGAAAAACCACCGCACCCATGCCCTTTTGCCGTGACTTGACAGGTGGTCGAACGCAGAGCAAGGAGTGATCCAAATTTTCAGCGTGTGCTTTTGAAACTTCACGCTTACGAGGGAATCGCTGTTACGATTCAACAACCTAACTTACCAAAGAACATATGGCATTTTCCTTGAGGATGAACGGAGTCCAATCGACCGCTGATCGTACAGTGACAGCGCAAGAAATAACCGACGACAACCTGCAGGCTCACTTGCTGGACGGCGTGTCGCGCAGCTTTGCCCTGACCATCCCGCAGCTCCCGAATCCACTGTGGCATATCGTATCGAACGCCTACCTGCTCTGCCGTATTGTCGATACGATCGAAGATGAAGTCGCTCTGACCCCGGAGCAGAAGCGCGCATTCTGCCACGAATTTATCGACGTGGTCAAAAACGGCGCCGATGCCATATCGTTTGCCCGACGGCTCGCCCCTTTGTTGTCGGCGCGGACAATACCCGAAGAACACGAACTCATCAGAAACGTTCCCAGGGTAATCGAAATCACCCGGCGAGCCGATCCGATCCAGCAGGAGGCCCTGACCGTCTGCGTGGAAACAATGGCCGAAGGGATGCCCAAGTTTCAGGCGCAAAATTTGAGGCATGGACTTGCTGCATTGAGCGACTTGGACGAGTATTGCTATTACGTTGCCGGCTGCGTCGGAGAGATGCTGACCAAGTTGTTCTGTCATTATTCGCCCGACATCGCCAAGAACGAAGATGAGTTGATCAAACACGCAGTCTCGTTCGGTCAGGGGCTGCAGATGACCAATATATTGAAGGACATTTGGGACGACTATGACCGCGGGGTCTGCTGGCTGCCTCGAGAGATCTTTGCCGAAAGAGGGTTTGATCTACACGAGCTGAAACCCGGCCAAAACAGCCCCCAGTTCCGCGAAGGTCTTGCAGAACTGGTCAGCATTGCATACCAGCATTTGAGCAATGCGTTGCGCTACACATTGCTGATTCCTAAAGAGGAGATCGGCATACGCTATTTTTGCCTGTGGGCCATCGGCATGGCGGTCTTCACGTTAAGGAAGATCAACAACAATCTGAATTTCAGTCAGTCGAATCGAGTCAAGATTTCCCGCCGCAGCGTCAAGGCAACGATCCTTGCGACGCGTTTGGCGGGGAAAAACAACACACTGTTAACGCTGCTTTTTCGTGTCGCAGGACGGGGGCTTCCACGGACGAAACAGCAAGCGTAGCAAAAACAAATAATACATTAATCTAAAGAGCGTAGCATCACGCTAAGGGAGCGCATATGTTAGAAGAATCAGCAGGCACTTATGTCCAGAATACTGCTGTCGATTGGGGTTTTCTTCAAACCAGCGACGCACCCGGAGTCCGTTTGGACCGAGCCATCGATGAAGCACAAACGGCGTTACTCCAACTGCAGCATGATAAAGGCTATTGGGTCTTCGAACTGGAGGCGGATTGCACCATTCCGGCAGAATACATCCTGATGATGCATTTTACCGGCGACGTGGATGAAGTTCTGCAGGCCAGAATCGCAAACTATCTCCGGCCTCGTCAAAATCGCGACGGAAGTCATCCTCTCTACACGGGCGGACCGGGTGATGTCAGCTGTACCACCAAGGTTTATTATGCCTTGAAATCGGCCGGCGACAGTCCGCAACAGCCCCACATGAAAAAAGCCCGTGAATTCATTCTCAGCGAAGGGGGAGCCGCCAAATGCAACGTATTCACCCGCATTGCCCTGGCCATGTTCGGGCAAGTGCCCTGGCGCGCCGTCCCTTATATTCCGGTCGAAATCATGCTGTTGCCACGCTGGTTTCCCTTCCATTTGGAGAAGGTCTCCTATTGGTCCCGCACGGTCATGGTTCCGCTGTTCATACTCTGTACGCTGAAAGCGCAGGCCAAGAACCCGAAGCAGATCGACATTCGGGAGCTGTTCATCACACCGCCCGAAGATGAACAGCACTACTTTCCAAAACGTACGTTGCTGAACAAGATCTTCCTCGGACTCGACAAGCTCGGCAGAACCATTGACCCGTTCATCCCCAACCGTGTACGCCAACACGCCCTTCAGAAAGCGCAGGACTGGTTCATCGAACGGTTGAACGGAGAGGACGGTCTGGGTGGCATCTTCCCGGCGATGGTCAGCGCCTATGAGGCCATGCTGCTGCTCGGCATGCCCAAAGATCATATCCATGTGAAAACCGCGAAAAAAGCGCTGGAGAAACTGCTGGTAATCAGAGAGCATGATGCCTACTGCCAGCCATGCCTGTCACCGGTATGGGATACGGGGCTCGCCGTTCTGGCGCTGCAGGAAGCGGATCCGGAGTATAACGATGAAGCGATCAAAAAGGGGCTGCACTGGCTGATCGGAAAACAGTTGGGCGATGAACCCGGCGACTGGCGTGTTCGTTGCCCATCCTATCAGGGCGGCGGCGGCTGGGCCTTCGAATTCGAGAACCCGCACTATCCGGATGTCGATGATTCGGCGGTCGTCGCCTTCGCGATAACGCAAACGGAAGGTGTCGAATTCGAGGCGTCAGCCCGGGAAGCGGCACGCTGGATCGATGTCATGCAGTCCGCCAACGGCGGTTTCGGTGCCTTCGACATCGACAATACCCATTATTATCTCAACGAAATCCCGTTTGCCGATCACGGCGCGCTGCTCGACCCGCCGACGGCCGATGTGAGCGCCCGCTGCGCCATGTTTCTCGCTAAAATGGTTGCCGAACAGCCCGAATATCGCGCCACGCTGGAGCGCTGCATCGAATACTTGAGAAACGAGCAGGAGGCCGACGGCTCCTGGTTCGGGCGCTGGGGCACCAATTACATCTATGGCACCTGGTCGGTACTCGTTGCCATGGAGCAGGCGGGTATTCCAGCCGATGATCCGATAATTCGCAAAGGCGTCGGATGGCTCAAAAGCAAACAGCGCCATGACGGCGGTTGGGGTGAGGACAATTGGAGCTACTATGACGATGTCAGCCGTGGAGAATTCCAGATCAGCACTTCGTTCCAAACAGCATGGGCGCTGCTTGGATTGATGGCGGCCGGTGAAGCCGACTCAGCGGAAGTCAAAGCAGGCATCGATTATCTGCTCGGAACACAGCAAACGGACGGAGTCTGGAATGACCCATGCTTCACCGCGCCAGGCTTTCCTCGTGTGTTTTTTCTGAAATACCACGGCTACGACAAATTTTTCCCGTTGTGGGCCCTGGCACGATACCGAAACCTGCAAGGATCACGGTGACTCGACTTGGCATCATTGCCGCACTACCTGCTGAACAACGAACACTGAGCACGCGTCGCATCGCCTGTGGAGGGTGGATTCGGCTAACAGACAACACACTTTTGGCACTGTCCGGCGCCGGGCCTGAACGCGCGGCGGCGGCAGGGCGCCGACTGATCGAAGAAGGCATTAACGCACTGCTCAGCTGGGGGTGCGCCGCAGGACTCGACAGCGCCCTCGCCCCCGGCGCTCTGGTCCTGCCGGAAACGCTCATCGCAGCCGATGGCCGGGCCCACAACGTCGACCCAACATGGCATCAGCGCTTGCATCGATGCCTCTCCGAGTGTTTGGTGGTTCATACCGGCAGCGTCGTCGAAAGCCGACACCTGGTCGTCGAGGCAACTGAAAAAGCAGCCCTGTTCGAGCGTTTCCGAGGCATCGCGTTGGATATGGAAAGCGTCGCCATCGCCCAACTCGCCGCGGGCAAAGGGATCCCCTTCGTCATCATTCGCACCATTGCCGATCCGGCAAACAGCAATTTGCCGCAATCGGTCGCTCGCGCGTTGGACAGCCGCGGCAACGTCGATCTGCGCAAGCTGTTTTCGTATACACTGGTGCATCCAGCGGAGTTCGGCCGTCTGCTTCAGCTGGGATGGCATTTTTGCGCTGCCCGGAGAACGCTGAAGCGTGTCGTCAAACAGACAGGTAGTGATTTTTTAGTACCGTCGTAGCAAATCAGTTATCCATCAATCAGCAAGACACTCATGTCCACACGCATCATCGACCTACTTGCGGAGCGAAAAGGCGAAAATTTTCGGCTGCACGAACACTATCTCAATCCACAAATGGTCAAGGTATTAAAAACCATTGGCTATGATCGGGTTTATACAAAAGCACAGGGACAGTATCTGTATGATCAGGATGGCGACAAATACCTCGATCTGCTGAGCGGGTTCGGGGTGTTTGCCGTCGGCCGCAATCACCCAACGGTCATTGACGCGCTGCAGGATGTCCTTAACGCACAACTGCCTGACCTGGTGCAGATGGACGTCTCCCTGTTGAGCGGCCTGTTGGCCGAAAAATTGCTGGCGACCACCCCTGATCGACTCGACAAGCTCTTTTTCTGCAACTCCGGGGCCGAAGCGGTGGAAGCCGCCATCAAGTTCAGTCGATATGCGACGCAACGATCCGATATCGTCCATTGTGAACACGCCTTTCACGGCCTGACGATGGGCGCCCTGTCGCTCAACGGCGAAATGATTTTTCGCGACGGTTTCGGTCCTCTGTTGCCCGGATGCCGCGCCATCCCCTTCAATGACCTGGAGGCTTTGGATGCCGCGCTGCGCAACCGGGATGTCGCCGCATTTATCGTGGAACCCATTCAGGGCAAAGGCGTCAATCTTCCCGACGACGACTACTTACCGGAGGCGGCTCGTTTGTGCGCTCGCTACGGAACGCTCTTCGTCGCCGACGAAGTACAGACGGGCATCGGGCGCACCGGCCGCTTCTGGGCGATCGATCATTGGAACGTGGAGCCCGATATGCTGCTCACGGCGAAGGCCCTGTCAGGAGGCTTCATCCCCGTCGGTGCGGTGGCCATGAAGCCCGCCATCATGGATAAAATGTTCAACCGCATGGATCGGGCGGTGGTCCACGGGTCGACCTTCGCCAAAAACAATATGGCTATGGCCGCGGGACTTGCGACATTAACCGTGATCGAGGAGGAAAAACTGCTCGACAATGCGGCCAGGCAGGGAGAAGCCATCCTGAGTGCGCTGCAATCGATGGTCGACCGATACGAATTCTTCCAACAGGTCAGAGGAAAAGGTCTCATGATCGCGCTGGAATTCGGCACGCCAAAGAGCCTGTCATTGAAAGCGGCATGGAACCTTCTGGAAACCGCAAACAAAGGTCTTTTCTGTCAGATGGTTACGATCCCTCTGTTCAGCCAGCATCGGATTCTCAGCCAAGTCGCGGGACACGGCATGAATGTCGTCAAACTGCTCCCTCCACTTGTTCTCACCGACAAAGACAGGGAGTGGCTGCTTCGCGGCTTCGACCATGTCATTGCAGATTGTCACAAAGTGCCGGGCTCCATATGGGACCTTGGAAAGACGTTGGCCGGCCACGCGTTGAAAGCGAAAAAATAGAGCAACGGTTAACGATTAAAAAACAGAGTAATGAGCAGAAAGATGTTAAAAAATACATTGCAACAGTTATTTTCTTTTCATTGTGATGATCGATATTTTTCCCGTTGGCCCACAAAGCGCCCGCAGCAGTGCATCCGAATCCTCTTACAATGCATCTGCCTGACTCTGCTGCTTGCATCATCCGGCCCCCTGTTCGCCCATGCGGTTGTGACAGAATCATCGCTGCGCGCACATCCCGTACAGCCTCGAACAAAAACATCGGTGCTTCTGACCTTCAACTCCGGCATTGAATTGGCCCTCTCCCAGGTTTTCCTTGTCAGCAAAGGCGACATCCACCAACCGGTGACAGTCAAGCAAGGCCGCAAGCCTGGGCAGATCATTGTCGAATTGCCATCGCTCGATCCGGGCGAATACGCGCTGCGTTACAAGGTGTTTGCAGCCGATGGGCATCTCACCGAGGATGTGATTCACTTTAGTGTCTCCGAACCCGAAGGAGACTGATATGGAAGGGATCACGGATTTTCTGGACGCCCTCCTCGGCGGGATCGACCTGACGTGCCTGGCCTTGGCGGTCGGCAGCGTTTTCTGGGGGCTGTTCATACTCAAACCGTGGCAACGCTACCGCAACGATGAGGCGGTCATCGTTCATCTCTGCGTCAAAATAATCTACCTGGGCGCTTTTACGCTGGCGGCGGTTCAACTGATAGAAGTTGCAGTCAAAGCATGGCTGATTGCAGAGACGTTGGGCCGATCGCCATTTCCCGCATTCGCCGACACCATCCAGTTTCAGGCGGGCCTGTTGCGCACCTTGTTCGCACTGATGCTGGGGCTTTTTGCGTGGGCCTCTTTGAAAAAGAATCCTCACTCCAGTGAGCATTGGACCATCGCCCTTTTTCTTATCGTACCGCTCGTAGTCAGCGGTGCGTGGCTGGTTCACGGTGCCGGACGCTTCGAGTACCGTGCTGCGCTCATGGCGCTGACCGTTCTGCATCAGCTCGGCGCCGCCATCTGGCTTGGCGCAATCGCTCAGCTGCTCGGCATCTGGCGACTGAAAACGCATAATCCGCTCATCGCCGATTTGTGGCCGCTGCTCCTTTCGCGATTCTCGGCGCTGGGAATTGCGGCCATTCTCTTGCTGCTCGCCAGCGGAATTCCACTGGCCTGGACCTACATCAACAGCTGGACCGGTTTGTTCGGCACCGGCTATGGGAACCTGCTGGTGGTGAAGCTATGGCTTTTTCTTATCGTCCTCGGCTTCGCCATGCTGAATTATCGGGCCGCCAAACGGTGCAGAGCGTTCGGCTTCTGTGCAGACGTCAACAGGCGTGTTCCTTACTATATCGAGGCGGAAACCTTCGTTTTGATCAGCATACTGTTCACTGCCGCCAGTTTGTCGTCGCAACCGCCTCCCGTCGATATTCCCGATCTGACCGCCTCCTGGTCCGAGGTGATCAACACCTTCACGCCCAGGATTCCCAGATTCACATCCCCAACCCACGATGCTCTGATCGCCGGGGAAGCCGCGCGTACCGCAATCGTCGCTCAAACGCCATCGATCGCAGCAACCGAATGGTCTGATTATAATCACAATATGGCGGGTATCTTTCTGTTTGTAATCAGCATCGTCGGCCTGATCTCATACAATAAGCACTATGCATGGGCCAAATCCTGGCCACTCGGCTTTGTCGCCCTCAGCATCTTTCTTTTTTTCCGCTCCGATGCCGAGACCTGGCCGATGGGACCGATCGGCTTCTGGGAGAGCACCTTCAGCAACGGCGAAATCCTGCAACATCGGCTGGCGACCCTGCTGGCATTTGCCCTGGGCGTCTTCGAGTACCGGGCCCGCCGCATAAAAAATCCAGACAGCCGCCTTCCATATGTCTTTCCGATCCTGGTTGCCTTCGGCGGCCTGATGCTGCTGACCCATTCGCATGTCGACTTCCAGGCCAAGACCGAGTTCCTGATCCAGATCGGCCACACGACAATGGGACTGTTCGCCATCGTCATGGCCTGCGGCCGCTGGCTCGAGTTGAGACTCGAGCCGCCCGTCGGAAGAGTGTCCGGCCTCATTTCGATTGCAGCCATGCTCACCATCAGCATCATCCTGATGTTTTATCGGGAGCCTTTGTATTGACCGTGTCAGTTCTTTTTCAGGCGCTCAAATTCCAACGCGTCGGGAAAAGGCATCTTGCAAAAATTAAATTACCAGCCTTGCTTGTCTATGGCTCCGTCTTCTGTGTTGCGCCAAAGGTTACATAGCCCACTATGCGCCCATTGGCGCGCCTTGAATACGAAGCCCTATCCGGCGCAATTCCGGTAATTTAATTTCTTCCAGATCCCTAACCCGAATCTTTCACAAATTATGCTTGATTTCGCTTGTCTCTTGATTCCACAAGAAATAGTTCCTCAGTCGGCCGTAGTCACTGATACGCCACTCCTTCGGAACTTTCCTTGTGAAACCAATATCCTGCGCGATATCGGCGCAAATTTATGAAATTTTCGGGCTAAGACAAACCAGATAATCGAAATCCTGACTCATGCTGCTGCACTATGCCACCCGCGGTTCGACTGTGCGGCCGCTCTTAGTTCATTTCCACCACCGTTCCCATTTCCATCCGCACGATTCGATCCGCCAACGCCAGACTGGCCGGGCGGTGAGTGATCAGAATCACCGTACGCTGCCGGAGAATATCCCGGCACTCGTGGATGAACATCTGCTCGCCCTCCGGATCGAGCATCGCCGTGGCCTCGTCCAGCACCAGGATGGGAGGGTCTTTGAACAGGGCCCGGGCGAGTGACAGGCGCTGCTTTTGCCCGCCCGAAAGCTTGACGCCCTGATCGCCGATGAGGGTCTCGAAACCATGGGGGAGGCGTTGGATGAAGTCACTGGCATGAGCCGCGCGTGCAGCCGATTCGATGGCCTCACGGCTTGCGTCCGGATAACCGAAGGCGATGTTCTCGCGTACCGTCCCGTTCAGCAGCAGCACCTGTTGCTGCACCATGCTGATCTGACTGCGCAGGCTGTTGAGGGCGACCGTCCATATATTGATGCCGTCGATGAAGATGACACCCTGCTCCGGTTCGGCAAAGCGCATCAGAAGATGCACCAGAGTGCTTTTGCCGGCGCCGTTTTCTCCGGTGATCGCTATCGTCTCTCCGGCCTGTATGTGGAGCGTCAGTCCATGAAACAATTCTTCTCGCCCCGGATAACGGAAATGGATGTTGTGGAATTCGATCTCTCCCCGCACTGGAGGCAGCGGCTGCCTGCCTTCGTCCGTCGGCTCGGGCGCGACCGAGAAGACTTCGATCAGACGCTCGGCGGCGCCCCTGGCATGTTGGATGCGCGCATACACATTCGCCAAACTGCTCATCGGCTGAGTCAGCAGCATGCCGTAAAGCAGCAGAGCGACCAGATCCGCCATGGAAAGACCACCGGCAAGTAACTGTTTACTGCTGATCCAGAGCAGCAACAGAATACCGGCACCGGCAAGAAACCGGACGACAGGCGAGATCAGCGACTGGATCCGCAGATAGCGCGTCATCAGATTAAGCAGATGCAGGTTGCCGCGCTGAAAACGATTGGATTCCAGCACCTCGCGGGTGAATGATTTGATGATGGGCAACAGGGCGAGGTTTTCCTCGACAATCGACAGCGTATCCGCATACTGCCGGGTGAGCTCCCGCGCCAGCGGGCGTATGCCCCGTCCCAGGAGCTTCATCACCACGAAAACCAGAGGCACGAACAGGCCGGCCATGGATGCAATCAACGGATCGATGCGCCACATGAACAGAAGCGCCCCGAAGAAAGTCAACAGGAGAGGCAGGAGGCCTGTCAGCGTCTCGGTCACGAACCCGCTCAGGAGGTCCGCATCGTTGGTCAGCAGGGCCAGAACATCGCCCTTCTTGCGTTCGTGATAGTAGTCCACCGGCAATGCCTGGAGGTGATCGTACAAGCGCATGCGCAAGCGCGCGATCATCCGTTCTCCGGTTACGCCCAGCACAAATTGGCTGCTGAAGCCAAACAGCGCCTGAAACGCGAGCAGCAGGAGCCAGAGCAGGATGAGCCGGTCGAAAGCGGCGCCGGCATCCGCGTCGGTCAACAGGGCGCCGGTCAACTGCCCGGCCAACCAAGGACTGGCGAGCATCAAGGCACTCTCGCCGAGCATCAATGCCAGAGCCAGGCAAAGAGTGCCGCGGGAAGGCGTCACATATCGAAGAAGCGAAACGAAAGAGTGTTTGGGCGCTTCCCTGTGTCTACTGTCCCGGGCGCAACTCACGACCTGCTTCGATGCCGTTCTCCAGTGCGGCGGCAGCGCAGCCCTTCCGGGCAAATGGGTGGAAGGGAACCCTTCAAGGCGCCGATCAACCTACTTGCTCTTTCCTTTGGCATAGTCGGAAGTCTTTTCCGATAACTCGTTCAACAGTGCATCGAATCCCTCTTTGGAAAGGATATTGGAATACTCGGCCCGCTTGAGCGCAAGATCGCTGACACCATCGACAAGAACATTGATGATGCGCCATTGGCCGGAATCTCCTCGGCTCAGAATATATTCGAACTCGATGTTGTCCTCGTCCGGAAGGATCAGCATCGATTTCACCACCATTTTGCTGCGTTTCCACGGCTGTTCGGAAACCACCTCGAACGCTTCGCCGCTGTATCCATCGAATCGGGCCGCATAGGTGGCGATGCTGTAGTCGGTGAATTTCTCGACCCATTGCGACTGCAGTTCGGCACTCAGCTTGTTCCAATATCCGCCAAGAGAAAATTTCGCCAGAAAAGGAAGATCGTGCGTCCTTTCGATAACCGGTTGCAATCGATCATATCGCCCCTGATACCCAAGCGCATCGGCGTTTTTCATCACTTCCAGCAAAACCCCGTTCAACTGCTCGATCACCTGACTCGGGCTTTGCTCTTCGGGCTGCGAAGGCGCGCCATACGCCAGGGTTAAAACAAACAGAAAAAAGCCAGACAGAAACAGACGGTGCATTCAATTCCCTCGTTCGACGATTCTCATTTTGGTGGGCCTCATAGTAACATATTCGATCAGCGATCCGCGCCGCGCGTGCCATTGCATCAGGGCAATCGCACTAAAAAGTGCTAGACAAAGCGCCAAGATTTTGGTAGAAAAGGATGGGTAATTAACGTACTTGGATGAACTACCCATGAATGAAGTTA